>Ga0116227_10001634_pt1 | contig 50495 bp, 46 predicted proteins | sample S1TSphgellanicum_FD_89693 | JGI IMG/M metagenome (GOLD analysis project Ga0116227, IMG submission 89693) | Host-associated microbial communities from peat moss isolated from Minnesota, USA - S1T2_Fb - Sphagnum magellanicum MG | ecosystem: Host-associated > Plants > Peat moss > Unclassified...
CAAATTAAGTCTTCTTTAATTCTTATAAAAATATATTAATATTTTTTAAAATCAATCAATAGAAAGGAAAAAAAAAAACACAGATCAAAAATTTTTTTTTTTTTAAATAATTAAAAAAAAAAAAAAAAAATAAAAAAAAAAAAAAAAAAAAAAAAAAGACAAAACAAAAAACAAATAGGAGCTCACTTGATTATAGCTCATATTGTAACCATTTAAAACAATGTAAAGATCATTTGATTTGAGAATACTTTGATATATCAAACCTCACTTCAAGAAATACCAACATCTAAAATCAAAATGCAACTTGAGATATTTAAAATCTTTTTGTCTTGATCCAAATCTAAGCAAGGAATGTAATCATTTTTTCGTCATTAAAATTTTCAAAAAAGAAACACATGCCAAGGGTCCGAGCAAAGCACAATACCAAAGCCCAAGACTAAAAAAACAAGGGAAGTCTCGCATGGTGTCAAAGTATTGAATTATTTTTCATTTTCATTTTCATTATTTTTTCATCTTTTGGATATGGATGGTTTGGATTGACTTTAAATAGAGAGTTGAAATGTGAGGAGGTTTTGATTACCCATTGCATATTGAGGTTTATTATGCATAAATGCCCTCTTACCCTAAATGGAATCTTGCACATAAAACGTTCCTCCTACCCTTGTAAGTGTAGACAATTGTGCCTAATCCCCCAAATAACAAACAATTCATGGTGCAATGGTTTTGACCATAATGATTCTAACGACTTTACTGCAAGTAATGTTTTTTTTAGGTCAAATTTGTATTGTAGCCAAAATGCACGATCATTAGAAGATTTATCCAAATTTGTTTACAAATGGAATATGAAAATAAATTAGTCTAAGCACCCTTCTATACCTTTGGTTATCTATTTGAAGCCTAATTTTGAGTTTTGGCAATTGAAAAAAAAAACCACTTTATTTTTGCATTGTTAATTTTAGTTTTGTGAGTTCAACAAAATCGTGATTAAGGAATGAACCATGTAATATATTGTGAATTTGATTAATAAAAAGGAGCAGCTTAAAAGAGTAGAGTTATTACGTCTTCAAACTTGTCACCCCACCCATTGGTTCCAAATTGAAGCAAAAAAAATTGATTTTAAGCCCCCTAAAAATCTTTTAGCTGGTCCAAAGTCTCTTTTCTCTCTCTCTCTTCCTCTTCTAAGGTCAGAGTCAACAACAAACAAACCAACATCGCAACCAAAATTGACCAACCAACCCTAGTAGTAGAGAGCCAACAACCAAGAAAGCCAAAATTGACTGACCAGTCGAAAAGAGCATCTCCACCAACGCTCAGTACCCTATGTGACCCTACAAAAAGATTTCTCACATCCAAAGATTTAGTTACCTTACTAGGTAACACTTTTTTTTTTTCCAACTCCACCCATAAAACTGATAGGTAGGTACCTAAGAGCAACCAGCTTGAACAATCAAACCATCTACCCAATCAGAGACAGAGAGCAGCAGTCAATAAACACGATTTGACTAATGTTTATTAGACTCTCTTCCGAGGCTTTGAAAGCTGTTGTGCATTGTTTCCAAAGGCTTCCCAGTAGTAGTCTTCTAGTAGTCCTTCCAGTGGATTCACTGGATTTGACTCATGAACTTCTTCATCCAAGATTTCCAGTGCAGGCTCACATACTGAACATTGATGGAAATGCTCTTAATCCAAAAATCCAAAAGACAACCAAGCAAGAAAATTTTGACTTCTGAGTCTACTCCAAACCAAAAAGACAGCTACTGACACCTCTGTGTGTGTGTGTGTGTTTTTTATAAAAAAATTTTAAAATTTAAATTGATTTTGTTAAATTAGTATTATTTAATTTTTTAAAAAATATTTAATTTAAAAAAATTTATTTAAAATTTAAAATTGTATTTTCTTGACATTATGTCAGTGGTGAGCATCCCAAGAAAGATCTCGCATTAAATGAAGACATGTTCTATGAACCTGTCTAAACTTTTTTTTTAAAATTAGAAATAAAACCTGCTGCCAAAGCAAAACCAGAGCAAACATGTGACGTTTTTATTTATTTATTTATTTATTTATTTATCGAAATCTGACAAAACTTTCTTACAATTTCAGAGAATATGTGGTGGAATATTCTCTTTTTAAAATTTTCATTTATGATGATTATTATTATTATTATTATTATTTTGCATTTGTGAGAATTTCGCCACAATAAAATATGGCTAAAATTGACGGCCTCTAGGTATATTCACAAAACATTAGTAATAATAAATTTAAGCCCTGGGAGAATTTTTTAAATGCATATTTTGGAAGGTACCTTGATGAGTCCAATATCCTTTTTATATTTTTGGCTACCTACTAGAACCAGGGTTTTTTGTTTTTCAATTTTGTGATGTAGCCAAATTGGTGATGATCATCCATGAGAAGATTTAGCCAAATCTGGCTATAGACCAGATATGAGAGTTAGAAAATTAATAATTGTTTTATAGTTTGGCTACATGTTGGAACTTCTTGTACAAATCTGGCAATCTTGAGTTTTTTTTTCTTTCCAAAATCTGAAAAATGGAAAAAATAAATAAAAATCACAAAAGTACTTTGAATGTGTTGAAATCAGGATACAAGAGGATTTCAATAAATTCTACTTTCATACTTGGTCTATAGCCAAAAATGGCTAAATCACCTTGTTGATGATTGCCAGTGTGGCAACATCACAAATTTTTTTAAAAACATTTGGTGAGTCCAATTTTTATTTTTTAGTTTTGGCGAAATTTCGCTAAATTTCGACCTTGAAAAAAAATGATTTCGACCTATAACAAAGGATTTTTCATGAAAAAAAGGGCCCAATTTCGCCAGATTTCAAAGAATTTTTTTTTCCAAATCGCCAGATTTTTATGATAAGTTCCAGTTTAAGTAGGTAGCCAAGAACATAGAAGGATTTTCCTTTTCTTTTTTCTCAAAAAATTTCATATCTAGTATGTAGCCAAATTTGGCTAAATCATATTATGGATGATCGCCACTTCAGCCACATCACAGAATTGGGTCTGGTTTTTGTTTTTTCCATTCTTTTTTCCAATAAGATTTTCTTATTTTCATTTTAAAAAGAAAACTGCCCCAGAAAAAAATAAATAATAATAAAAAATAATAAATTCTGGACTCAGATTGTGTTTTATTTCATTTTTTTTCGTATCCAAATTTTGACGAAATATATGAAAGAAAATTAGCAAAATTAGTTGAATTTACACTAGATAAACAAAATTTTCCCAATTTCATTGTCGAAAAATGGCGAAACGTCGCCAGAAAAAATTAAATAATAATAATAATAATAAAACACTGCGGGCCTGGAACCAGTTGGGGGCGGGGGCGGGGGCGTGGGACGGGTCTGACGCTGACGATCGCAACGCGCTCGCTGCACAGCACCGGAGACGCTTTTCGCCGCAGTTTTCCTTTCACTCCTGTTGCTGCAAAGCTGCTGCTGCTGCTGTTGCTCCCGCCTTCCTCCTCCTCTTCCTCCGTCGTTCGTCTTCCACGGGACTCCCCAGAGATAGGCGGATGTGTTGAACAGTAAGTAGAAGCTCTTCTCTTCTCTTATTTTCTCTTCTTGGAGCACGCATCATTATCCTGCCGACATCCATCTCTTGCCATCTTCCTTTCTGGTTCTATTCTCTGCCCTATTCTTCTTCGTTTCTCTCCCCCCCCACCTCTCTGGTTTTCGTTTTCGGTATTGGTATTAGTATTTTTTGTTGTTGTTGTTGTTGTGTTTGTTTTGGTTTTTTTGGTTTTTTTTAGGTTCACTAATTTTGTGTCGTCGCTAAGGAATCCATTTGTTTGCGTGGTTTGTTTGTTTTCTCGACCCTTCACTGAAGGGTAGAGACTAGAGACATTGTGATGCACCCAGAAACGGGCCAAGAGAGTTTGGTATTCCCTACACCTTCTAGGGTCATGTGGAGTCCACTATTAGAAACATTTCCAGCATCACTCAAGGATCCACTTGGGGCTTCATCATGCTAATAATCACCATGTGGTTTTCCAAACAATTTAGTATGTTGAATATTTAACATCCTGATGGATGTCATTTAAAGGGCACAACCATTATGCGACGAGCTGCTTGTTTGTTGGCTCTACCCTTCAGAGTAGAGATATTGTGATGCACCCAGAAATGGGTCGAAGTTTGGTATACCTACATTCTAGGGTCATGTGGAGTTTCACTATAGAAACATTTCTACCATCACTGAAGGATCCACTTGGGCTTCACCATGTGTTTCCGATTTAGTATGTTGAATATTCCTTATGGATGTTATTTAAAGAGCAGGGCCATTATGTAATGAGCTGCTTGTTTGTTTTTGTATGCGAGTTTCTTTTTTGGTGTTGTTTTATTTTGCTTTGTTTTGGAGTAGTTGATTTTGAATGTGATGTCAATGATGATGGCTTTGTTTTTTTAGGGTTTCTAGTTTAGTTCCTTTTTCTTCTTGTTCCACAATCTGGTTCTTTTATTTTTCTTGTGTTTTGTAGTGTTTTTTTTTGCCTTTTTCGTGTTTTTGGACACTAGTTATGATTTGCAGGTGCAAGGAATCTTTTTCAGAGGTTTCATTGTTTTGAGTTTTTTCTGTGGATTGCAGTGACGACACTGGGGGAGCTAAAAGAGGAGGTTCTAAATACACTGAGTGTCAATTATATTGCCAGTTTTTGAGGGAAGATATTTCAGAACTACCCAAAGGACACAAAAGGGCGACCTAGTCTGCTAGGGTTGGCAAGAATGCTGCTGCAATGAGCTTGCAAATGCTTTTGCTTCAGGAAGGTGTATGGTGGGTGAAAGCAGAGAGGTTGGTGGATTTTGTGTTTTGAAACTCTTGAATAGGGCAAGGATCCTACAACAATGAAGTTTTTGAGTAAGCAAAGCTTGCTGTGGCAGGAGGAGGAAGAAAGCTGACACCCCAGCTTAGGGCTTGATTAGGATTCAAGAATACCCATTTTTATGAAACACAGGGGAGTTGCTGAGCAGTAATGTCTCCAATGTGAGGAAGGAAAAGGGGGGGCAACAAACAAGAAAGAGGAATCATGAGGGTGGATCCAGGTTTGCACTTCTGGACCTTGTTGCTGTTGTTCGGGAACATACTCATGGAGCAAGTGAGTGGCCAAAGCAGCAACAGCAACAGCGATGATTTAGTTTGCTTGCAATCATTCAAAGCAGGAGTTTTTGACTCATCAAACAGTTTAAGTACATGGTCAGGCCCAGACTTTCCTTGCAACACAACAGGAATCACTTGCAGCAGTGGGAGAGTATATGACCTTGATTTTTCCAATCGCAGCTTCACAGGTTCCATCTCCCCCAATCTCTCATATTGTGGCCACTTGAACAGCTTGGATCTCTCTTCAAATCAGATTTCTGGAACCATACCATCAGAATTGGGCCAACTTCACAATCTAGCCACACTTAAACTGTCTGAGAATGATTTAGAAGGTTCTATTCCTGAGGAAATTTCAAACTGTACATTCCTCAATTTGATTGACCTTCACAACAACCGGTTATCTGGACAAATCCCTCAGAGCTTTGCTCTTCTCACAAGGCTTGTAACTTTCGATGTCTCCAACAATCAGCTGTCAGGGCCCATCCCATCCGGACTTGCTAACTCTTCCGATGGCTCACCCCGCTTCAATGCAAGCTCATTTGAGGGTAACAATCTGTATGGGTATCCTCTTTCTCCTGCTAAAAGTCACAACCTGCCAGTTCTTGCTATTGTTGGAATAGGTTTGGGTAGTGGATTGCTCAGTCTGTGCTTGAGCTTCACAGCTGTGTGTATATGGCTTAGGGTTACAGAGCAGCGACTTGCTGCAGAGGAGGGCAAGATTTCCCAGCTGGTGCCTGAGTACTAGGGGACAGAAGTTAAGTATGGTTTTTTTCTGTGTCTCTTGTATCTGTCTTGCTTGCAGAGAGTGACCAGTTTTGGTGTTTTGCATCAAATCTTTGCTAGCACTTAGCTACTACTGCCTTTTCTGCACTGGTGACTGACTCAATAACTATTCTAGCCTTGGCAGGAGGCTCATTGTAGAGGAGAGATTTGTAGGTGGTTTTGCATTGGTGAAACTGAAGTTCTGTTGTCTTTTGCTTTTCTACTCCTGTCAATGGCTTTTGTCCTGTACTATTTTCTGTGTCTAAAAATTGTTGGTGCAAGGAAAACACTTGTAACGGTGGGTTGAGTGTTTTTCAATCCTTTCTTGGGGTGTTTATCAGAGTTGTTTGTGTCTCATTTCTTAGTTAAGTTTACTATTTGCAGTGATATGTCTTGTCAGGCAGTGAAAAGGAGAAAAATTCTTGTTGGAAATGAGTTCTTTGGTGTTTTAATGCTCTGTTTTGGTAGTGGGATTTTTTTGTGGGTTTCAAAACTTTTGTTTGTCGAAAACAAGTACAAAGGTTCTCCATGTACAAAACAAACTCTGGTGCATTGGGATTTGGAATACTTTTTGTCCAAAATCTAGTTTAAATACTGCATGTAAGTGTGAGTGAATTTTTGTGTACCTATATCCCTGCTTGCAATTCTGATTTTTGTCAAGGATGCATACCTTTGGATATGAGGTTCCAAGTGTCTCTCTAATTTTAGGGTCATGATTCACTACATATATATGTATATAGTGCTGATTACTCTGTCCTTTGCAGGTGCTCAATGGGCACCGGTCCATTCAATTTGTAAAGTTACTATAATTAGTTGCATCATTGGATCCTGTTCCAGTTGGTTTTGGTTGAATGGAACACAAGAAAACATGTCCCTGAGATTTGGTCAATTTCCTGCTAATCATATCTGAGTACAACAAAGCATTTGTACAGTGAAAAACTGCAGTAGGAATACTCTTTGATAGCCTTACTTTTGTTATATCTCTTGCAAACCCCATTTCTTCCCACTAGTATGAACTTGATGGCACTGAAATGAATTGCAAACAAATTCCACAATATTCAGCAGCACTTCTCTCCAAAAGCTGACTGATGAGACAAATCTAATGAGACAGAAGTATCCAATTTATGAATCTTCAAAGGTTGGTGGAAGTGAAGATTGGTGTTCTGTGCTCAAATGTAATGTACATTCCATGTATTCACCTTTGGCTATCTGAACAGTAGTTCAAAACTTTCCTACCAACAAACTCTTAGGCCCCTCTTCTAATGTCATAAGAGCTTAGCCTTGTAGTATATTGCCAGCAGATGAGTAGGGAATTCATGGCTGTGACACTGGACATGACTACTGTACTGGCATCATGCATGCTGTTTTTCGCCACAGCCGTAACCCACCTTTTGGAACATGATTTCACTGCAAGATCTAATACAGCTTCCAAATACACTCTGATCTTGGGTTAAAAGTGTTCATGAGTAGCCTGACAAATGAAGATTCAATATCTTTACATTTCACTATACTAATGCATACCAAACACGATTGAAGAGAAAAACTTCGTGAAAGGTCTTTTGTGAGGTTCCAGGCAAACACAACAAACATAACAGGGATGTGGCAAGTACCAACTGATATGGTCACTTGTCACTCTGGTATATTCAGTGGAGTATGAGATAAAAACAGCTCCTTTGCAGCTCTTCTATGACACTTTAGCAACAGCAGAGGGAGCAACTGCACAGATGGAGTATGCATCTCACTGCCCAGACAACACAAGACCCAGTTTTAACGATATGCACTCCAATAATTTTGCTTTGGAACAGAATGGTTGGCAGAGAAAACCTGCAGGTCATGTGGTAGCAACCCTCTGCAAGCTCAATCATGCAACAACACTTTTGTGCAGTGCTGCCAATTCTGATTCTCAGCTAGTTTGTACACATTGCTGTCTTCAGAATCCCATAGATGCAACTTGGAAGTTGCTGATAATCCTGGCACAGTTGGTTGAGGTTCCACCATGTTCAGCATTCAACATGAAAGCTCTGTCCACATTCCACACATCCAGTACAGCCAAATATTTGTTGCATGAGGTTCTGACCATGAGTTTGCCTAAACACTACGGAGATCAGTCCAGAACTCTGACAGAGTCCTCATAGGCCAGAAGATAACAATCCTCTTAAATGAACACCATATCTATGGATTTTCAGAGAAACTCCAAAATAACACTTTGAAGGTAACTGTTGTGTCAGCTCCTGCAAAACCAAAACTAGTATGACAAGGATGCAATCCTAACCTTCTAAGTGTCACTCACTAAAAAAATTAGAGATCATCTCCTTCATCAAGAATTGAATTGAGTAGTTTTGTGATGAACTCCCACTAACTCCATCAGCTCCCAATGGTGGGTGTAGTTATTATATAATAACCTGGACAAATTTTTCAGCCAACAAGACAACTAACAAAAGTCTGCTTCCTGAGATTGTCCCATTTCTGCAAGCAATAGGGAGATTCAGTCATGATGTGGCTAACAGTCAAGTCCTTTAAAGTGAGCACCAGTTTGAAAACAAAACTGAGACCTCAAAAAATAACAAATCAGAGAACTTCAAAGCACAATTGCAAGAATCATTTGCCAAGGGGGGTTGAGCCACTGGCAGAATTCAATGTGCAGGCAAATTGGACAAAGTCATTTGTAAAAAAGATAGCATTCTATATAAAAAAGAATACACATAATAAAAGAAGCAGGAGAGAACAACAATGATTCTGAGTTATGCTTTTGGTTGGTAGACATGAGAAAGTTACTGTATAAAGTACCTTTGGGAAAGCACACTGGAATATGCCCTGCTTGCACCCCTGGACCTCTGCATGACACTTCAGTCATGGCTCACAAAACAGTTTTCCCACCATAGTCATTAGAGATCTCTGGTCAATTGGAACAACAAGAAAGAAAAAAAATCATGGAAAAGGGACCTTAGAAGTTTTCTTTCGCTTGCTCCCCAATGCGTTTCTACCATCACGCATAATATTGCCAAACACATTTTCCATTTCCATTCCAATAGAGACTTTGATCCTCAAGCTGAGGTTAAGTCAAATTAGACAGGTGGCCAATCAAACCTCAAGTAAAACTTCATCCCATATCTTATTGACTGCTGTTGGAATCTATGACTTTGCTTGACTTTAGATTGTAGTGGAGCAAGCTGCACACTAACAAATGATGTGTGGTGCTAACATGGCATTTTTAAAAATTGGTCGAAATTTTTCTTGGTGCTCCACTTTCAGTACTCAAGTAGAAACAACCTCCAAGGGTCTTAGAGATAGCCACGATAGTCCAGCTCTTTTGGGTCCACATCCACATTCAATTCATCCCTGCAGTAACCCAGAAAAGAAGCCTTGAGAATCTATCTGGGTACAAATTTTTGGGGGGATCATACAGATGAACAGATCAGCCCAGATGCTTTGCAGTGGGTGGGGTGCCAATGAAAGCATTGAGTTTGATTCCCTGTGAAACAACAGGATACTATGCCCTGTTCCTGAAATTTGTTCTACCAACCAACCATCTACATAGGTGTATGAAAACCAACAACACTGGTTGCTTTGAGGTGAAACTGACAGTAAAAAGTACCATCATTAATCTAAAAGGTACAATCAAAGAATTGCTAAGTTGGTCAGAAAGCTTGATTCTGGAAACATGGAGATGCAATGTGGAATAGGAAAAAGGTGATACAATAGTATTCAACTTGCCTGCGCTTGTAGGTCTCAATACTTTCCACTGCAGTACTCTTAAGGTCCTCCAACTCTGCCTTAGCCAGAGCATGTTCTGCCTCCTCCTCCAGCTGTTCCAGCGAGTCTGGACTCAACCCCAACCTGGCCCCCAGCCCTCCTTTTAATAGAAGTATCTTGATGTCCAATACAAACCTAGAAAGAAGCTGTCACTAGATATTCTACCACAGTCCACACATACAACTATGTGAGCAATGAAAATGCATCCAGATTCCCTCTGTTTCCTAGACACCAAAAAGGACCTTCCACATTTTGTTTTCACTTGACACGATACCAAATCATTCTTCCAGTTCTGATACCACCAAATTTTTCCATATGCCACTTCCACAGTAAATACGACATGTTGATTGGGAGCAGGAAAAAAGTTGTTCCTTAAGCACCAAAGTATGATTTCAGAGAACTCACTTTTGGTTGATCTGATCAAGCTCCTTCTTCCATAAGGAAATGCCATTTGCATCGTCCTTAACAAGACGCTTCCCTATGCTCTTCTCAACCCTATCCAGAGCTGCAAATGTCAGCTCATCAGCTCCTATGTCATCTTCAATTCCAACCCTGACCACAGGAGAAATGTCAGGGTCAGCACAAGGGATCAAGCAAAAGACAGCACATGTTTGTATGACCTTCCAAAAGGTCTCACCCTATCCAAAGTCCCCTGATGGGTTACAAGGGAACATTCCAAAAGGCATCCAAAACTTTTCCCAAAGAGGCTGCCTTCAACACTTGAGCAACATCCATCCATGTGAGCTTTGTACAGGAACTTTATGCTGTGTTGCAGACATGTGGGAAATGCACATACTCGCGACGAAGGCTTCTCTGAATCTCCAAAATTGAGCGGACATCAGGTGCTTCTTCTGCAGCTGCCTCCAACAGATTAGAGATCTTCTTTGTGAAGGAGGGCACCCCAATGCTGCATGTCATGTCACACCAACATGCCACAAGTCAAGTTCCTCTCTAGAGAAAACAAGAATGGCATTCTATATGCCCTCTAAACATAAAATTTTCACATCTTGAAAGATTTTATGAAACATAGCTCGGATGAAAATCCTGCAGATTCTAGTGAACTACTCATTCTACATACCGCTCATAATTGTAGCAGAAAGAGATCCTGTAAACACAGAGTGCTCACCTTCCCCTGATTTTGGCCATTGTATCATAGTACTTCTTCACAGAAGCTTCACTCCCAGGGTCCACCTCTAGTTTTGTTTTTGACAACTCCTCCAAAAATGCTCTGAACTTCTGTTGCTGGTTCACAAATGCTGCCTTGACAACATCGTCTTCACATGAAAAGAGACCACAAATGGAACACTCAGCGAAAAACCACATCCACATTCTCACCTTTCCAGGAATGCCATCTACTGATTTACACCACCAGCTCATGATGTTCTAAATGTTTAACTATGTATTTACAGCATTTGTAGAATTGGCTGGGACCCATGCACCTAAAAGAGCGCAACAAGAACATCCCAACCATTTCGCAGTTTGGATTTGTTCAGAGGCTATGCAGCCCTGATAGGATTATCAGCTACAGACGCTTTTTACAGTACTCATCACATACCATTATGCTCTATTCTGCTGTCTCTGAACTATTGATGAATGGCTACAGCAACTGAATCATCCTGCATACACTCAATGTGTATCTTTCCTGTATAATGTGCTAGTACCTCACATCAAGCAATCAAGATCATAAATGTGTGGAAGAGCAACTGAACACTTGCAGTGGTAATTGAAGACAAATACCAAAATGTGGAATTCTAAGATGAATACAAACATGTGGAAGTCTATATGCCTGCAATAATGACAAGCTCAGAAGGACAAACTGTTTGAAGGACAGCAAAGGCCAAGAGAGATGACTAGGTATATACCTCCGTCACCAGTTGTTTTACCAGCAGCTATAAAGCTCCGGTAAAATGTAGAGCGCAGTGCTGCACCCTCTGTGCTTGCAGACCTCACCTGTACAAGCAATCAATTACTCCCATGAACATCTAATACTAAAAGATGTTACCAACAGCGCTACTGATGACAGGACTCCTCTGAGCCATTGGCATGAAATTGCATGAGCTTCCAAAACCTGCAAACCTTTAGGCAACCAGCAGATGGCTCACTGCTGAAAGTATAGGTCGTTTGCAACATTCTAGCATTACAAAATAATCCAGGACCAAGTACCACTGAATAATAGTAGAAAAACGACTGTCTTACGATTGTCGGATTCTGTTGCGTGGGCAGAATCGTACCATCTGGCAAGACCTTGGTAGAACAGATGTATTCAGGGGATTTATTTTTTCAACCGGCTCACTTCTAACCCTAATGCTCCGCTATGGAAAAGATCATCTGCTACTTACTTACTCCCGGCAGATCCAGATCCGATGGCACCTACAACGACTCCACATCATACTGCCGTCGAAGAAAACATACCTCTCAATCCAGCCCTACATTCTTCTACATCACTAAATGGATTCACGACTTACAAAAGCAGATCCAAGCGGAATCTCGCACCACAACCTGATGTAGATAGGAAGCACTCAAGGAAAAAACAGAAAAAAAAGTCGCATCACTGATATCAACCGGAAGCTGACTCGAAATAGGTATTAATGCAACATCGTGACGAAAGAGGAGGGCTCAGAAGCAAAGCTCCACGCCGCAACCCCAAAAGAAAAACTAGAAACGGACACACAGCACCAAATCACGCGATTCAACTTCTGGGAAAAAAGCACTGAAGAGAAGTCATACCGAACGGCAGAGAGACACAGCGCGACGTCCAAGCGCAGCCGCCATCTCCGTTTCTTTGGTCCGCTTCCAGCCGTTCCTCGTCGCCTTCTTCTTCCCCTCCTTTCTCGCAGTTCGACTCCCTGCGCTCTCCGGAAACCTTTCTCAGGAGGCCTCTCCGTTTGGGCTCTGCCTTTCACCTCACATTCCACCATTTACATCCTCTGGCTAAACCTCCTCGTTGCTGGAACCGTCTAGTGGCTATTTTAGCCGCATTTTTTTCATTTTTTTTATTCTCGTTAACCCTAGTTTCCAAGCCACTTTCCACCAATTTTTCCTCTGGCTAAACCTAACTGATTCCTGGAACCGTCTAGTGGCTATTATAACCGCGTTTGTTTTTTTCGTTAACCCGACCTTTCAAGTCGATTTCCGCCAATTTTTTCCTCTTGCTAAACCTAACTGATTGCTGGAATCGTCCTGTGGCTGTTACAGCCGCGTTTGTTTTTCTCGTTAACCCGACCCTTCAAGTCGATTTCCACCAATTTTTTCCTCTGGCTAAACCTAACTGATTGTTGGAACCGTCTAGTGGCTACTATAACCGCGTTTGTTTTTTTCGTTAACCCGACCTTTCAAGTCGATTTCCACCAATTCTTTCCTCTGGCTAAACCTAACTGATCCCTGGAATCGTCTTGTGGCTAAATAGCCGCTTGCTTTACTCACATTCTTCAAAAAAAAGAGGTTCAAAATTAATTATTAAAAAATATTTCACAAGACAATTCATACAACTTTAATTCATAATTCATCAATAAATTCATCCATAAATTAAATGAGGTTTGGGTTTCGCATTATTTCGCACTACTAGTGATGATCAATTGACATAAGGTCAAAATAATTAATATATTTAAGAGTTATTTAAATAAATTATTTAAAAAATAATTAGTTATTAAACAATCAAGGTAATTCATGATCATGTAGATTGTCCATGAAATCATTTCCATTTTCACAAATTTCTGGAGTAATGTGTCAAGTCTTCACTAATTTTAAAAGAGATCAAAGTTGAAAAAGGAAATATATTTTATTGATTCAAAAAGAAAAACTAATTAGAAACTTATTTTTTACCAATTCCAAGGAAAAGGTGGTTAAAAAGGGTGAAATAAAATGTCCACCCCCAAATCATGTGTGAAAGTGATTTAAATTTTTTTTAACATGCTACTTCTCACTAAATACTAATAATTTTGATCTTTAGAACGAGCTTATTAAGTCTAACTAATTTCATAACACATAACATCAATAATATATATATATATATATATATATATATATATATATAATTGTCGAACTTTGATCAAATGTTTTGATGGATATTTCATTTTTTATGTTGATTTGAATGTTTTTTAATTATGATTTAAAGGTGTCCACTAAAATATTACAACAAATTTTAAGTTTAAATTTAATGGTTTTATGTCCTTATATTATATCTAATTAATAAAGATTGTGAATGTAAAATTATATAATTTTCTTAATTTTTATTTAAATAATTATTAAATTTAAATTACCAAAATTATTATTTAACTAAAAAGTCAATAATTTAGTTTTGAAAATACAATTCTAATGAAATTTCATATTTATTTATTTGTAATTTTGGTTTCCAATAGAACCCAAAAACCAGCATCATGAAAATTCAATGTTACCATTTGTTGGAATTATGAAAATAATGAAAATGAATCAATATCAAATCCATCAAAAAAATTATGGATGTATAATGTGATTTAATGGTTCAAAATACACCAAGACATGTTCTTGTTATAAAAACATATGTTGAAATTTAAAATGTCTAAAACAATTTACAATCATGATGTGTAAGTCAAATATTTTAATTATACTTTAAGATTCATCTTTTAAAACCTCACAATGTTATTATTTAGTAGGTCATTTAGTTTTAAATATATTTGTTGAATGAAAATGTGAAACACAAATGCAATTGAATGTGAATTATGCATTCTTAAATAACAACATGCATAAAGGAATCTCAAAGTTTTCAAAACCTTGGTATGATACATAATGATAGCAGAGAAATATTATTTACAATTAACATGTAATTGATTTAACTCAAAATGTTAAATCTTTGAATATTGTAAAATTTGAAATCAAGAATCAAACTTTGAACATGTTTCAATTATATTAGAAAATGGGAAATTTTTATAATTTTCTTTTTTTAATTGATCATTTTTAATGGGTTTAAAATCTTTTCCATCTTATTTTGCGTTCAATTTGCAAGCAATGGTGTATTGCCCACAAACTATATCATTTTTTATTTTCATTTTTTCGTAGATCTTTTATGACAACAAATCATTCATCCTTCCATGCATTTAATTCAATTAATAACACACATTGAAAGTTGTAACCCTAACATATTCATGAGATGTAAAATGTACACATGATTTAATAGATTTGTAATATATTCAAATTTACTTAAATAATTTTAATTAATGTAGTTCAAAGGCAATTTCAGCACATGTTTGTAAAAATATTAATGAATTTTGAAACTTTTGTCCCAAGTATAAAATATTTTTGAATACTCCAAAAGACAATGTATTTTCCTTCTTAAAATTTTGTTCTTTGGAAAAAATGAAAATTATTTTTTTTACAAATTATATAATTAGTGTCAAAGTTGTCAAGGTACTACAATAATAAGTAAATGTAAATAGAAAAATGACATCAATTAAACAATTAATAAACAAGTTGTATTTTATTCTTTTAGTAGGTTGTATTTGCATACATGACAAGGATTGCTTAATGAGTTTTAAAAGACATACAAACCATTTGATCTCATTAAATTGTGGCTTTTTTATTGGCAATGTTTTCATCTTCTTTCCTATTATGCAATGTTAATAATTATTCCAAGGGTTTCCATATGTTGCAAGGATATTTCTTTTTCATATAATAAAATACCATTAATTTTAATATTGTAAGTTTATTAGGACCTATTGTCAGACAATGACATTTGTAATGAGGATAATGTTGGTCATTTGCCCATATAATTAATGATGTTTCGAATTGAATATTTTATCAATGAATTTCAAAAATAATAATGAAAAGGTCGCAAACTTAATTGATCATGAATACATTAAAAAAATCATTTTTATTCAATAAAAGATTCATGCAAAGGTCTTTGTATATAGTTATGATAGGAAAATTTAGATTGTTAAACATGTTGTTATCCCAATAAATTGTTAATAACACATTATTTTTTCATAAAACATGCACAAAATTAATTTAGTTTATTTTTTCATGCTATGTACATAATTTTGTAACAATGATCAAATGGCATTTTGCAACATATAATGGCTTGCAAACATTCATAAATCCTTGTTCAATTTTGCTAAAGATTGGTTTTATGAAACAACAAAATGTTAAATGTGTTAAAGACATGAAGAATAATAATAACAAAGGCTAAAGAAAAGGTTTAAGTCTAAATTTCAAACAAATAACAAAATAAGATTATGCAATTCAAAAAACAAGAACACAAGATGTTCAATACAAACATGAAAACACATCTTTATTATGCTAACATATGCAAACATGAACATGAAAAGAACATGACAAAATCGTGCCTAAGACTCATGTTGAATAGACTGAAGGAAATGAAAGTTCCTACTTCTATTTATACCTCTTTGGGAACCTAGTTCAAGAAAGCTTCTATGTGTGCATTGAGTAAAAAGTTTCTTGATAATCTTTTCAATTGACAATCAATTATAAATTAATTAAAATTGAATTGGGATTTAATTAGAGGTCAACTAAAAGTTAACTAGAATTAACTATGATTTAACTAAAATTAATTAGGATTAATTAAGATTTCATTAAAAATCAACTAGGAGTTAACTATAATTAATTTAAACTTAATTAGAAATCAACTATAGTTAACTACAATCAACTAAGACTTAATTGGGAGTTAATTATGAGTTATTTTAAAACTAATTAAGACTTAACTTGAACTTAACTCGAGGTTAATTCAAACATAACTAGAACTTAACTAAGACTTAATTAGAGTGAACTAAAAATCAACTATAAATGAATTATGAATTAAATAAAAATGAACTACAATTAAACTATAAATTAACTAATAATGAATTGAAACTAAACTAAACATTAAGTACATGGATGAACATTCGAATAAATGAACTTTATGGCATTAGCATATGTGACAAAATGTGCATTTCAAAAATAATATTATTCATAAATATACCTTTTTAACCTTTATTTGATGAAATTTTAAAATATTATTACATTTTCAAATCGTTTTATCATTTGTTTCATCTTTATTAAATAATTTGATAAATATGTTTTTCTTTTTTCTTTTGAGAATTGAATATTTATGTCATTTAAACATGCATGGATTGATGTCATACCTTAGTACTTTAGTTAATTCGACACTATTTATATTATTTTCAAAACCTATTTCTTCTTAATCAAAAAATATTGTGAAGGATAATAATGAATATTTTAAAAATTCCATTTTTTGAAATGAAAATTTCAAAATTAATTAATTATTTGATGAACATGTGTTGAAATGGCCAAGGTATTATAATATGATTTTTGGTATATAGTTGATGTGATGAATAAAAATTATCAAAATTATCAAAATATATCAAAATACTTTAAAGCATATATATATATATATATATAGGAAAAATATTGAGGAAAATAATTCCTTTTATTTTCGGTTCATTAAATCCTTCAATTATTTATTTTCACAAAATGAGATGAATAACATTTTTTGTGCAAGACTTTAACTGAATGCAAACCACAATGAAGTAAAAGAAAATATGTGCATGTTCAAACATAAAAAATTAATGACAAAAAATGTTCCATCAAAATCAAAATCTACATAATAAAAACACAATTTTATATAATTAAATTATCTTTAATTGTTTCATCAAACTTCATTTTTGTTTTTTGTTTGAAACACATTTTCATTCAATCGTAACCAAACTCATAATATGATTTCACATTTGCTCATTCTTGCCCTTTGTGCATATAACTTCCACATAATATTTACATAATTGTAAGAAATCACACAAATTTATACAATTTATGATATATGTAACAAAAAAAGTGAAGAAGAAATTGGTTGCAATGCATAGTACAAAATAACTCCATCATGGTTGTTTCCACATGCTAAATGCAAAAAAAAATAAAAAATACTATTATCATCTTTTACATTTACTCCTTTGTTGATAATTTCTTGAACAATGTCAACATATCCATGCAAGTTCATATGTCAATGACATGACATGTTGATATAATTTTGATATAAATGCATTTCAGCCAAAGGGTAATGATGATATGATGCAATGTGCCCATGTAATAAATCCTCCTTATTTGCACCAACATTAAAAATATTGAAAAAAAAGGAAAAAACAAATATCCTTGTGAACCAAATTGTTTTTTGCAACGTTTGAAATGAGAAACACTAATTCATTCCTATAAAAAATTAAGGTGTGAACAACATTGTAATGCAAATTGAATTGAATTAATTAAATTCCAATTCAACTAAACTCAAATTGACAAGTGGATTAAACTTCAATTGAATAAAATCCAAATTCAATTAAAGGAAAATTTGCAAATGGGATGCAAATTGGTGGAAAAGATATTCAATATCTTCTTGTGAATATGGAGTTGGGAAAAAAATAAAATTATGAATATGAAAAGACGCATTTCCATCCTTCTCCAATTAAAAACGGGTTACATAAATTCTAGTTTATAATTGTTCAAATTATGACAACAACTTATGAAATCTAAAGTTGTCCTATTTAAATCACCTCACGAATCATAATCACAAGAATGAAATTCATAAATGTGAACCTTTCATTTGTAATTTGGATTGATTTTTTTCATCATCACTTATTTTTGTTGTATCCAAATTAATTTCATCCATGAGGCAAGCTTCTTGGGGTAATCAAATGATCAATGTCCTTTTTGGTGATAATTAAAACATACACCATTTCACCTATTTTCTTCTTGTTATTTATTCAAAAGATGACTCCATGGGGTTGGTGTGCTTACAAATTTGGATTGGGACCCTAATAGTAGGCTCTTCCATTCATATTTCTTTTTGCCTTTCCCAAAGCCAAATGGTGAGTTGCCTAACCTTCCTAAAAAGCCCATGTGTAAATTGATTTTGTCTACTACAATGGTTAATGCTAAGGAGGTACAGTACAACCCTAATGTGGTTAGACTAGTTGGGCATATCAATGATGAACCAACTATAGATAGATTCAAGAAGGCCACACACGAAATATTGTAAAAAAGGTTAATCTTCAACCATTGGGAGCTAGACCCAATACCATCCTACTACACCCTAATGATGTGATTTGGATCATTAATTGTAGGGTGTTGTACGTCCCAATGAGGATGTAAGGGGTGTGAACTAAGTTAAACTTTGAAATGTGGGATGGAGCACAGTGTCACACCATAATTGGGATGGAATGATTAATGTGAAATGACATTAGGTTTGTTTGTTGAAACTATTAACAAGATTTCTTCTTGACAAATCACCATTCCATTTATAGGGAAGAGGGATTCCCTAGGGTCCCTTTGTTTTCAAGTACCCAATTATTTTTTTAAAGGGTTTAAAAAGGACATAGATTATTTTTAGTAAATGTTATTATTATCAGATTATTGTCATTACTATGCTAACCTTTATTTTTATCTCCCTTCACACAGAAATTCTTAAAGATGATTTTTTGTCATTCACATTTTTCCTTTTTGTCTACCTTTGGTGTTCACGGTGGGTAATGAATCCATACATGTGTACATGCAATTTGTACAAACCTTGTGAATATAAACTATAAGTTGACAAAATGTGTTGTGAAAGAAAAACAAATTGATCTACATATTGCATTTAGGTGTGTTAAAAAATTAAAGTTCAGTGCTCAGATGTGGGAAGGGCCAAGGAATAATAAAAATTTGAGCCTTTAGAATTCAATAAACATGAAGAAAAAGACAAAAAGGTCATTTATTCGTAACAAACCATTTTTGTGAACTGTGTTTTTCGTTGCTTTTGGGAATGGTGTTCGAAAATGACTTTTTAAAGCTTGTGAATAGTCACAAATTGTTAAAGGTCCAAAAAAGTAAAAATAGAAAAAAAGGATTTTTTGTTTTTTGAAATACTGTCTATTTTAGGTAGTTGTTCCTTTTTTTGGATTTTCTTTTATTTACAACATGTGGGACTATTTTGATAAGAAATAAGGAATTTACAAAACGTAAAGTGGTAGTAAGAAGGAAGTCCAAGTAGGGGATGAGGTGCATAATATTGATTAATATCACCATTAGTGTTGAACATCACACACTTACACCCTTGAACCTCTATTTCATTTGGATTCACCATTCATTTACCTCTATTCACATTTGAAAAGATGCAACCCAAATTTTATTGACATCCATGTAATGTTTGCTAAAAAAATCCTCTAAAGTTTTGAGGAATGATAACATTTCAAACATCAAAACATTAAAGCAAACATGGAACTTGGGAACTCAAGAAAATGTGTCATCTTTTGGAGCTCTTTATTTATCTTATGCCTTTGAGATTCCCTTTCCTTAAACATCATCCCTATTACCAAGTGGTGACTCTCGTGTGGACCATGACCTAAACTTACAATGCCTTTTGTCACCATCAACAACACCTCAGATCGCCTTCATTAAGTCTTTAACTCTCAGGGTTACATTGCCATGTAGGTTTATTAACATTGTGGCTTGAAGTGAATGATTAGTTAGGTTACCCTCCTACCAATTAACTTGGTTTTCCATTGTCTTAAGAAACATGTTCACATCACCCGTTTGTTCATTGTGTTACCCCAACTTTGTATGTTCATACCCAATTGGGCCTTAATGTCAAACGTGTGTTAATACCATTATTAAACACCTCAACCCCTTACTTGGACTTCCTTCCTACAACCACTTTGCATTTTGTAGATTATTTATTTCCTTTTAGACTAATCTCGAGTGTTATAAATAAAAGAAAAGCCTAGAAAAATGGGACAATTGCCTAGGATAGACAATACCTCAAAAAACAAAAAATGTCATTTTTAAAACTTTTAAATCTCTTTAACATTGTGTGATTACCTACAAACCTTAAAAAACCATTTTCAAGTGCTAGTTCCAATAGCAACGAAAAACATAATCCATAAAAATGGCTTGTTATGGATAAATGGTTTTTTTGGTCTTTCCCAATGTCTAAACACTAAATTTTAATTCTTTAACATGCTTAAATGCAATATGTGGATGGGTGCATATTTCTTGCAAAACAAATTTTGTAAATAACCAACCATACTACGATTTTAAAGTACACAAACTTACATTTTATATTCACAAGGTTTGTACAATAAACATAAGTGCACAAATTCACCGCCCAACCAAGAATGCCAAAGATTTTATTTTATCATACTATTAAACTTTTGTTGATTCCCACCTTTCTTTTTCTCTTCCTTCACACAAAATCCCTAAAAACGATTTCCTACCATCAACATTTTTCATTTTCATTTTTTTTAATGAATTTTTTTACTAACTACATCAATTTATTACAATATTCTCATAGGGTCCACCTCTTAGTTTATTATGCATAATAAATTTTGTGATATTTGTTCATTGCATTTTGCCCCTTATGTTTAATCAAATGTTCCCTACCATCTAAGCACATGACGAACATAACATCCTCCCTCACTTAAAATAATATATTTTCTTCAATAAAAAATGTGAGATAATTTTTTCAAATTTTATTTTTTCCCAAGTAGCATCATTTAATAAAATGAAAAATGGTACCCTTTTTATCTTATGAAATATTATTTAGATATATATGACCATTTCTTTTTCATACATGCCCCAAATTTTTTTCAAGATTCTCCTTTTATTGTAACTTGTGATAAGTTTAAGAAAAGTTGGTCAAGGTCCATTATAAATTTATTTAAAAGGCTCACATTCATATATGAATAAAAATCAATCCATCATTTTTGTATAATTCATTTATTGTTATTAAAATTTCAACTATGATTAATCACATTCATTTTTCATCATCATTCATTTTTTAATTCATAGTACTTATTTAAGTATTTTTGAAAGAAATATTAATGGTAATTTAATGGGTCCCACCCAATGTTGTTTTTAAAAATCCAAGTAATTGTCAATGTGACTACATAACTCAGACAAAAAATAACAAAGGTGGATTTTTTTTTCTTAGGTGGAGCCACGTTAGCAAATTTATTGGGTTTCAAATGGCTATGTTGGCAAGTCATCATTTACAAATGTTTGTAAAATGGCAACAATCATAAGAAGCCCAATTGAATAATTTCGTGACATTTATGTGAAGAGGGGAATGCATTTGGCTACAAGGGAATATTAGTTCCAGTTCTAGATCTATGAGAACACTAGTTCCAATTCTGGATCTAAGAGAACAATAATTCTATAGTTCAATTACATAGAATTGAATTATGAAACAACTTCAAATTCAAATTCCATGTGAATTGAATCACAAATTGAATCACAAAATCTACATTTGAAAGGGATTTCAAAATGCATGGTAAACAAAAAACATTTATGTTACAAAAATTTCTTACATCCTTATATGGTCTATAGATGCAAATTTGCACTTGAAAAAATCTCTCCAAAACCTTCCAACTTTTAAGATTTGGTTGTTAGTTATGCATTTACACAATAACGCACCTTGTTTTGCCATTTGGCAACGACTTGGTCATATGGAAAATTTTGTAAAGAAAATAACCATTAATTATGGAACCTAATACACAAATCAAGATGTGTGTTTAAACGGTTGCACAATTTGTTTTTCATGAAAGTAATAGTGCTAAATCTCAGCTTGTTTTCAATTGGCCTAGTAACTTGGACATTAGTAATTTTTGTTAACTTTATGTATTCTAAGAGGTTGAGGACAATAGATGTGGAGATTTTGCACCAAAGCCTTGTAAGGGGATTGAATTGGTTCTCTTCGTGCAATGCTACCTTAGAATTATGCAGCATGGTCATCTTGAAACGACTAGACTATAAGTCAAACATGTGAGTTCAAAACAACGGAGGAACATCTTAATCCAATCCACCAATCTTATGAAGGTTACAAAAACCACTTTCAATATGTTAAGGTGAAAAAAGAAAATTCTTTCGTAATTGTTGAATCAACAACCCAATATTGTGGGTACATTACACTCAATGCAATCATGATTTCCTATGCTGGAAATTGCATCTCAAGCTTTAAAATAAGTCTTGGAGTTCCCCCTTCACACTTTTCCTTCATCTTATACATTACCATGTTGAAACAAATTTTAGTGACAAGCTAAGGAGTTGTTGCAACTTCAATGCAAGAACTATAAATATGGTACTTGTGTCTAGAGAAAAAAATGCAAGGTATTATGCATCTTCTTTGTCATTTAAGTTAGAAAACCACTGCATCATCATCAAGTTTCCAATTGCATTGAAATCATCAAAGGTAACATATTCAAACTTGGTAAATAATGATAATACAACTTATATGATTCAAGTTAGGCCAACTTGACAGCCTCCACAAGATCACATACCAAAACATCTCAACCTTGCACAATCTTGATGAGCTTATGCACACATTGAAACAATGGCAATAAACACGACAACCCCAAAATTTGCTCCACATCACAGAAAACACTCAAATTTTTGTTAGCAATATCACTTTTTTGACTTTCGACGTGAATTTTCACAATGAAAGGTGAATACTTAAAATATATTCTTTTTGAAGGAAAAAACATCGAAATCCAATGGGTCTTGACAATTCATAAAATCTTGTTGCCTTTGGTGTTGAAAATATCAGCAAACTTTTGGAATCTTGCAAATTTTTTTGGACTGTGAGGAAAAAAACATACATGTTTTATAGGATACCTTCCAATTGATGCACTAGAAGGACATTTGACAAGGTGATGACCACTAGGTTGGTTCAATGGGCAAAACAATGCACTCCAGTGATGAATGGAGCAACCTTGTTTCTGAATTGCGTGGTCACACCTATTTGGTGGCCTTGGAAGACATTTGACCCATCACAACCAATGTTCACCAACTTTCCAACTAGTTTTTCCACCCCTAAACCACCAAAATCTAGTGTACACTTAACCATCAAAGAAAAAATGTTATCAAAGGTGTAGACAAACTCACTGCCTCAACATATAGGAAAATGGGAATGTGTTTCCATTTTTGCACCACATACAAATGGATTTACAACCACTGTGTGTTATCAATCATGGTGACTTCATCAACACTGATTACAATGAAGGGGACAATAACAAATGTTACTTTGGTAACCTCCAACAATACAACGTGCATGAACTTGACCTTTACCATCCTCCACCATGATGTGTTAGACTAATGCTTTCTAAAAACACTTTTGACTTTCAAAAGCTAAAATAAATCTTTCAGGTTTTTATAATCTATCATGGGACGTCCATGAATAAGAAGATGAAAAATAACCACATATTTTCGTTTATGCTCAAAAGGCACATCTACTTGGAGTTAGTCCAAAATAAATGGGCGGTCATTGGCAATGTAAAAACGTTGATTCTGAACATGTACATAATTTTTGTTGAAGTATAATGATTTTGCATCAACACCAGGCATCGACATTTTGGTTTTTTGACAACCTTGGTGTTTCAACAAGTTATCAAGCTTGGCAACCAAAAGCTTTTGTTTCCCTTCAACATAGGTGCAAAACTTACACTGCACTTGCTACACTTCACCCTCTTCATTAAACACAAATTTTGCCCATGGTAACTTGGTTGTCCAAATATCTGGAATTTCTTGGATTTTTCGTACAATTTGCGTCTCTTCCTTTGTGACATTTTTCTTGACCATCTCCAATCTAATCCCAAAAATTGAATCAAGATTAGACACAACACATTTAAATCCAGAGCTTAGGGAAGCAAATGATGCAAACTATGAAGATGATGCACCAATTGCTAATTCCTGAGAAAGGTTGCAAACATGGAAGATTGAACATAATTGAAAGTTCTTTGGCATGTCTAAAAGAGCCATAGTCACGCTATAAATTGTAGTTGGTCAAGCCTCAAAGTAGAAACCCTAAACTTCAAACTCAAAGAAATTACAACCCAAGTAAACCCTAAACCACTAAACAACAACAAATTTCAAAAACATGAAAAACTCACAATAAGTTTGGAAAAAAAAACTCTTAACAACTTTGAAAATTAAAGAATCAACAATGAGCATGGAAGAAAACAATACCTATAGATTGTGAAGTAACTTCATGAGTCATAATTTATAAGTTTTAAAGATTAAAATCCATAACTTTCAAAATGAATTCAATAAAATTCTTTGGAGCAATTCCATGTCCATTGTCAATTGACCAATGGCTAGTCCAAGCCTCCACCTTGTTGATTATAGTAATACAACAAATCTTTGGTTTTCCAAATTTCAATTCAACATTCATGAATCATCAACCCCAGGCTTCATCTCTCAGAATCCATCCCTTTAATACAACAAATTTTTGGTTTTCCAAATTTCAATGCAACATTCATGATTCATCAACCCTTAGGCCTCATCTCTTAGAATCCATCCCTTTGTTGTCATTTCGAAAAATGTAATATCATAAAATTCCATCATAATCCATGATGAATCCTTAAATGTTTTCTACTACTACTATTTTAAAAATAGAATGCTAACGAATTCTTCCTTCCCTTCTGTCGCCATTGCTAGCAATGTACATAGGACACAAGAAGCAAAGGTGTTGAAAAGCTCATGTTGGCAACGTGCAACAATGGCGAACAATGGTCATCGGTGGTGTGATAGTGATAGGCAATTTAGGGTTTTGAGTGGGATGCAAGGTGACGATTTAACCACTTGGTGCTCATCGCATTAAGCAAAAATGTCTAATTTTACCCTCCAATTTTAGAAAAGCCATGCCGCACTGACCTATAATTTTTCACCTTTTGATGATTTTTCACCCAAAAAAAAAGAGCAGATGGATGGATGGATACGCACACAGTACGAGTCCTCATCCTGATGGTACTTACTAGTAAGAAATTTAACAGGATTGAGTGGGCGTGATAGTAAATTAGGGTTTGACGCTGTGCAGTGAAAGCTTCGTCGAGTAAATTAGGGTTTCGAGCTCCTAGGTCCTTTGCATTCGAGATTTGTCGTGAAGCTCGGAAAGAATGGAGTTAGTAGGAGGCAGCAAGCAATGCTTGCTTTTCTGTTTCGATGAAACTTAGTTTGTTAGTGGTCTTTGATCGGGGAAAGGAGAAGTAGGGAGCAGTTATGTGGCGAAAGATGATGGTCGCTATGATCAGTACTCTTCCTGCTTCGGCAAAAGTGTGCAAGTCTTCTTCTTCTTCTCCTGCTTGCCGTGTTCCTGCAGTCGCACATTCCTTGGTTTCTGTTTCCGGTTGTAGTAGAGATTGGAGGGTGCGGAATTGTGCGTTTTTTGGGCGAGGGGTAGGCCATGGATGTAACTGGCCGGACGGTAGACAGAGTTTCAGAGATCGGAAGTTGCAGAGGTTTTCGAATTGGCAGATGTCTTCTTCACTCGCTTTGGGTCTTGCGTCTTCGTGGATGCTCTTCTCGCCTCGACATCTGCGGGGTAAGACAGTTGTAATGGATATTTTGTAGCGTCTTTGGCTTTCTCTTGCTAGCAAACCTTGCTCGTGCGGTGTTATAAAGCTTGAACCCTAGAATGAACGGGGCTTGGGGTTTAGGACCTTTGGTGATATCAGTTTGATAGTAACCATCTTGATTCTTGTTGCTAATCTTGGAGTTGAGAATAGCTTCTTTCCTGTTTAGAAATTGTGATTTTTTCTGAAGTTTAGGGTTTAAGAGTCAAGGTTTGGTAATGATGTTCTGCAAAACCGTTCATGCCTCTTGAATCTGTAGTTTAGAGTGCGGGTCAGCTCTCTCTCTCTCTCTCTCTCTCTCTATCTATGATTTTTTCTCTGCTTCCTGATGTTCTTTCTCATTGCTCCTGTGCTGCAGCAAGTTCAATTAACGAGCCTGCAGCATTTCCTAGGGCATCAATGATATTTGGAAAGATTGTTCAGCCGGAGATACGATCTGTTGCATCACTAGTCAACCCTAAGTCTGAAAGACAACCTCAGGTAACCAAACTCCTGGTTCAGAAGAAATGGCAGTAAATCTTTGGTCAGTTCCTACTGTACTTGAATGCTGCTTTTACAACTTGCTACCTCCTCAGCTTCAATGGCTGCATCACATATGCTTATTTTTGCTCTTGAAGTACCATGTGTAATTGCTTGGCAGGTAATTGATGATGTGAAGTTATTGAAGGCGATTGTGTATGAAGCTCAACATGGTTTCTCAAATGTTTTTGGAGTTGCTTCTCGGTAACCTCTCTGGCACTACACTGGTTGTGTTGTTCAGGGATCAAAGTCTCTTATCAATCTTGCTTCACATAATCTCCTTGAACTCTTGCACTTCCCCCTTTTGATCTTCATGGACTCAGCTTTGTTTCTGTTCAGTTCTCTTTGCTCAGTATGCATGCTGAAATTTGACTCTCCTCCAGCTCACAGTGGCACCTTTATCTGTTTGAGACTGGGGAGCAGTGATTTAGTGCTTGGCAAAATATTGGCAGTTGACCCCCCAATACTAGACTTCAGGGAATTGTTATGATTCTGTTTTCTGGAAGATGGGGCATTTCAACCTGCTAAAGGGGAATCTTTTGCACATCACACATCATGAATGTGTTGGGGCACAAGGACCTGCCATACAGCAAAAATACAGAATTTAGAAGACATGCTGAAGTCACACAGGCGGTAGTATGATCATTTTCTTTGGATTATATGGTGCAGGTTTGGTGACTTTTTATATTTGCAGCTCTCACTAAAGTCATCAATGGCTGGTGGCTCCCTTTCATCATTGGTGACTGATGCCAAGCTGTATGATGCAATGTTGTCAGTGGATCGTGCCCATTTATTGGACAGAGTATGCCTGGAAATCAAGAAGTAAATTGTGTGCAGATATAACTTCTTGTTTCTTGTTTTGGTTCTGTTTGGTGTGCAGTTAATGCAGATACATTTCTTAGATCAGCTTTCAATGCAGCTTTGGAGAGATTGTAACTTTCAGAATGGTTGCATGCTTTTCTTTAAAACTCTGATTATTGCTTTAACATGGCCAGGTGGTTCAATTGCTAGGGTTTTGCAACACACGTGAGTTGATTGCACACTACGTGGCATCCAGAGAGGCCAGCCAAGATCTCCCACAAGAGACTCAGTCCAAGAATTCTAGAACTTCAAGAGTGCTTGAAAGCAACATAAGCTTGAAAACGAGAGAATCAGGAGGGGATAAAGAGTTCGCTGGGTTTCCAAACAGTGTGAAGCAAGTCTCTGATAGAGCAGTGAAAGCAGTGCCTTCTGCAATTGTGTTTGGAAATAGTGAGCCCATTGAGCTGTACAACCCTGCAAGGGATAGGCAGGGTAATTCCAATGCCCAGGCTACTCTGTTCAAGGGTCCAAGCTCTGATGATGTGGATCCTACAGATGCAAGTGAGAACCAGGCAACTGAGGTTCCAGAAAAAGTGAACAGACAAGTGAAGAAAGTCCCAGGAACTGTGGTGCGTTCCAAGGAGAACTCAAGAACCTTGTCAGAGGATGTGCCACTGGATTCTCCTGCTGTGGAGTTGCAAGGACACCCAGCAGCTGTACAGTCAAAGACAATTGCAAAGGAGCTTATCTTGACAAAGGGAGCTTCTATGTACAAAGATTGTGTTCTGGACATACCTGTGAGCTATATTAAGAATTTCTCTCTTTATCAACGCTCTCGACTGGAGGAGAACGGTCTACACACTGTGAGTTAGTCTAGACTTGCGTAAGAAGTAGCTTACAATTTGTGTTGATTATTATTTAAGTGCTATCTGCAGATGCATTCTGATCTACCAGGGGCACACCAAATTGAATTGAAGCTTACCCTGACAAGCGTGTTGCCTCTAGTATGAGGATACTATTGACTTTTCTTTTCTTTGCCTATGTCTCTTAAGTGCTAATTCACATGATCACAGAGGCTTCCTCATGCTCCTGGAAATAATTTTTTGCCCAAAATTCTGGGCATGAGACATATCTACAGTTGGGAGTTGATGCAGTTAGTGTGGATTAATGGCAGCTAGTCATTGCCATTCATGTGAAAGTGATGGTATGATATTTTGTGAGGGACACTCACAAGGATATTATCCTGCTTTTTCTTGTCGCATTTGATTTGGTTTGGCTGGAACTACCATAACAGTTACATTTGAGTGTTATTCAGAGTTTTCTCTCCAATATCATAGATATGCATTCTGATGCAGGAGGTGCTTTTTGCAATTAATTTTTTACAGTGTAAATATTCTTTATACTGTTTGACAGATGTGTTGTAAAGAGTTCTTTGTGTCTCAGATGGTCAGTCTTATTGTCCTTCTTAAGAATAAAGGCTACCCTCAAAAGATTCTCTTAGGGAGGAGGACTAGAGGGTTGCTCAATAAAGACAAATTCTTTTTGGGATTTCAGCATTTGGATTTTTCCAAATGATTCTGAATAGTCTTGTAAGTGGAGTGCTTCTTGTAAGCCCACTTGGTCTTTGTTCTTCCCTGCTGTCCTGTTCTATATATGTTGTCTTCCTGTTGTGTCTCTCTGTTTTTGTTCTCTCCTTGTGTTGTTCTTTATTGCTAGCCAGTAGCATGGCTGAGTGTTCCTGTTGCTTCTGGATTTGCTGCAGAAACTCAGTATGCAGGTTAGTGTTTTCACTGGCCTTAACCCATTCTAGGGAGCTGGTGAAGTCAGTGGGGAAGTTGTGATAGAGAAGTCACTGTCGTACATGCTACTGTTGATGGTCCCTGAACAGGTGTGAGACTGGCACTGTTGTTCATACTGCTTTCATGTTTTATTTTGTGTTTAGTTCTTAGTTGGTTTTTGTTTCTTGGTCCTTTGTTCCCTGTTTTGTCTTTCCTTCTATGGAATTCTCTGTGGCTTGTTGAAGAAGTGTTAACCTTGCTTTGCTTTTTTCTTAATCGTGAGAATGGAGATTTCTCAGTCTCATAAGAGATATTTTTGACAGATGTGCTTCAGACATATCAAGGCTGAAGGTTGTGTATGTACTGCATGTACGAGGTGCTATTCAGTGTGGTGAGATCTTTTCTGGGGCAAATATGTGACTTCTTGTTTTTGTTTGGAGGTGCAGTTGCGAATGCTGCTCCAGCTCTTCCCACGAATGTATGTGAACTTTCAGCAGGCTGGGCAGCGAATCAAAGATGGGCAGCATACCTGCTTTGTGGGAACCATTATCTCATCCAAGTAAGTTGACTTTTCTCTCTTGAACAGAGCATATTTGGTACACTGGGTGATTGTTACAATGAAGATGTTATCTATGCCACCATATGAAGATAAGAGCAAGTCAGTTCCAGTGGCATAGCCTGCGAAGATGAAGCATTGGAGACTTGTCTGGTTCAGCAGGTTTAGGAACCCCAATGGGATGTTGTACTTTTGACTGATCCCTGGAGACCATAATGGTTGTTAGTTGGGTTTTTGCATAGATACTGTAATCAGCAGCAAGTCAGTTATGTGCTTATTTCCTTTTGTTTGTGAACATGAAGTATCATGCAGCAGCTGATCTGTATATGTATGGAGTTATATGTTTGGAGATGAGTTTGAAGTTCTGGTTTTCTATATGGGGAGTGCACTGCACACTCTCAAATATACTTGTGATCTCCTACGGGTGCATGCCCAGCTCTTTGAGGGTTACACAGCCTGACTGTCAATCAGTAGTGTATCCCAGACTCTTTGGAAGGACCCTTTAAAGTCCTCTTTCCTTTGATGGTGATACCTCTTCTCTAATCTGCAGATAGGGGATGTGCAGAGGAAGGCGAATGGGTCAAAGTCTTGGAATGGTTGAAGTAGTTGTTAAAAGCCATGTGGATTCGCCTGAATCTTCACATGTCAATGAAGATTCTGGGGAAGGAGGCAATGCAGGGAAGGGAAATCCTATCTTTCTCCATCTCAAGAAGTTTTACAGAGGTGCCCGCTTCACAAGCAGTTGGTTTCTGGACAAGATGACAGCCAATTACCCTGTAAATGCATATGTTGCAGTGGGTGGAAAGGTAGACAATTCCTTAGTAGAGGGAGGAATTTCCTCAGAGCTTCTCAACTTTTATGTTTGTCAGCACTGTTTTTTGTTTGTTTTTTTCTTTCCTAGTTTGGATCTTTCTGTGCCTTCTTGAAGAAGTGTTAAACTTGCTGTGGGTTTTTTCTCTATCATGAGAATGGAGATTTCTCTATTCTTATGAAAGATATTTGTCTGCACTGATATGGTGATCATGATGTTAAAAACTGCTGCCTCATTTGCAATGGTGATTTGTAACAGGTGAAGGCACTTTCCTATGAAAATCATTTTGAGATAAGGGATTTCAATCTTGAGGTATGGGAGCGTGATTGTGATAATCTGGAAAGTGTTGACTATGCTGAGCATGCCAAGCCAGAGGTGGAAATGACAGGGAAGCCCTATCCTGTGTATCCCTCAAAGGGTGCACTGCAGCCTAAAACAATTGAGTTTTGCATTCAAAGGTAGGCATCCAGTTCTTCAATCTAAACCTAGTGAGGTTTGGTCATGCAACCCAAATGAGTTATTTCTCAGCCGGCACGTGGAAAGTATCAGCAGTTCACAGTGCTGATGGTTTCTCAAATTGATGCCTCACTATGTAATTTTTTGAGTCATAAAAAACTATGTTATCCTGGGTGTCACTGAACCAGGATATTGCCGCTGCTGCCAGTTGACCTGGATCCCCTTCCAAAAGAGACTCGAGACAAGTTTCAAGTAATGGATTTGCACCAGGTGACTTGTCATCCCTGTGCTGAAATATTGCCAAACATGTACTGATGAATCCTTTGTGTAATATTTGTTTCTATCTGATTATCTGCACAAACTGGATAAAGTTGTAATTAATGAATAGAATTGCAGGCATACCTTGGAATCCACACTCCATCAGATTCTCAAATTGCTGAAAAAGCACGTCAAAGACTTGTATTTGATGAGTTTTTCTATCTGCAGGTATGTAAAATCTACTCAGGTGATTCATCTTGAATGTTCATGGAATTGCAGTCCAGGAGTTAACTTTGTATCAAGGGTCAACAGGTAGTGGTGTCAAGTGCTGTGTTTAAGTACTGGTTCCCTTAGAGTATGGATCCTGAGAGAGGAATGATTTGTGCAGTTAGGTATGCTGCTTCAGAGACAACAGCTGGCCAGCAAGTATTTGGGAGCAGCAGGAATGTCAGTGGTGGCAGATTGTGGTACCTTGGAGATGGAGATGTGGTCACCACTAACCTTGAAGCTGGTGCAATCTCTACCATACTCATTAACAAAGTCTCAGATCAAGGCAGTCTCTGAAATCATGTGGGACCTTCAACGCCCTATCCCCATGAATCGTCTCTTACAGGTACATGGCACCAATGTTTTTTTTTTGTGGTGAAATTTTGCAACTTGTCAAAAAAAAATTTAGAAAATGAAAAAAGTATGAAAAAATGTGATTTTTAGGGATTTTTTTCCATTGTTCAAAATAAAAATATTAAATTAGCTACATCTAGACCTAGCCACTTCTTAGGTTGCCACTTGTAGCAACCCTTTTGTAAAAATGCTACAGCCGACCTAGGACAGTCACCATTTAATGCTAATTAATGCTGGGGATCCATGCCAGTGGACCTACTTTAGGAATTTGAAAAAGGAAACCTGCATGGTGCACCACAATTTCATGCCTGAATTGTTATTATTATTTAGAGAATTTCAATCTGTGCCTGGCATATTGGGAAAAAACTTGGAAAGTCTTCATTGCTTTGGTTGTCAACCACTATATCAGTTGCTGCTTGGGCAGTGTTCAGTGTATTTATGATTGGTTTTCTGTTCAGGGTGACGTGGGATGTGGGAAGACCATTGTTGCAACTCTTGGCCTCCTTAAAATAATTGATGCTGGCTATCAGGTATTCACCACAACCTCCATTGACAGGCATACAGGCTGTGCTGCTATGCAGACTAGGACAATTGACTGTCAACAGAAGCTGGGTGGGTTGGTGTGGTGGTTGAACAAAGATTGTGACAACAGTATCTTGCAGATTACAGATACAGATCCCTTGAATGGCAGGGAGAGGCGCATCAGGAGACTCTGATCTGATGAAAAGACTTGGTTTTGTTTGTAGGGAGCACTTATGGCACCCACCGAGTTCCTGGCAGCACAACATTATGAAAGGATCAAAGGGTGGTTGAAGGTATTGGCAGAGGAAGAGAGGCCTGAGGTGGCTTTGTTAACAGGTTCCACTCCAGCCAGCAAAGCTCGAATTATCAGGAGTGTAAGACTCGCATGGCAATCCTCCCCGGTTGTCTAGTCTGTTCAACCATTGCATGTCAAGTTTTCTCTGTTGCTTCCTGCTCCTTTCAGACCTAGGGGTATTCTGCAAATATCAAATTCTGAGCATATTGCTAACAGACCAAACTGAACTGCAGAAGCTGGAGACGGGAGAGATTGCGCTGGCAGTTGGGACACATAGTCTTACATCTGAAAGTGTGAAGTTTGCCAGACTTGGGCTGGCTGTTATTGATGAACAGCACCGTTTTGGAGTAGCTCAGCGTGGTCGTCTTAACAGCAAGGTCTCAAAACTTTTCTGCGTGCCTGCATTTTCTTCATTAGCCACAAGGCAAGTTGGGCAAATAGATAAAGAGTTATCAACTCCCTGGAAATTTGTGCAGGTTCAAGACAGTGACATCATGGGGAGTGAGGAGAGCATGGAAACAGTCATGGAAGGTGGGAACAGTGAAAACATAGCCATAACAATTCTTCCAAGTGCTCCACATGTGTTGGCCATGTCTGCCACACCTATCCCTCGTACTCTTGCTCTGGCCATGCATGGAGACATGTCCATCAGTCAGGTCTGAGCTTCTCTACCCTGTGATTGTTTTTGTACTGCAGCAAGTGATTTTAGATCACTGCATTTACAGTTACCATGATACCATCAAATCATTTGAATGAGAAAGATTTTAATAGGAGTTTTCTTTTGTCCTTATGGACATCGCCAATATCCTCAAAGCTCTTCAATACATGGTATGAGGTTCCCAGTTGTTTCTAGTTCCATCTTTGTCTGAGAAGGTGCTTTTGCGTGGGAGGAACTGAATCCCATTTCTAAAACTTGAAGCATTGGCTGCAGGTCTAGTAGGTCTAGTTTGCAAGCAATGTGGGATGTGTGAACAACTGGGATAGCTGGTATTGTGTTATAGAGGCTGCCCTGTTTCTTGTGGTTAGTTTAGAATTGCGGGACTTGAGTGGACAAAGTGAAGAACAGAGGGCAGTGACTTATGTTGGTCAAACTTGCATACAGATAACAGAGCTACCTCCAGGACGTCCACAAACTGTTACACATGCCTTTCAAGGGAATGCTAAAGGACGTGAACAAGCATATGAGGTTTGAAATACATATCATATTTCAGAATCTCTTTCCTTAGGGGGAATTGGACTAAATTTGTCATTCTGTTGGCTCTTTGTTGTGATGGAATCAATAGTTGACTGAACTTGTAATTATAAATAGTTTTCCAGGGTATAACTGTCTCTTGTATTTGTCATAAATGTGTAGACATTTCACTACTAGTCTATACCTGTGAGATTTTGACAAAATATATTCCTATGTCACATGTTGCTCCAATGTCTGACACTTCCCGGTGCCATGCAGATGATGAGGAAGGAACTGAAGAGCGGAGGCAGGGTGTTCATAGTGTACCCAGTGATTGAACTGTCAGAGAATGTACCTGATCTTCGCGCAGCAGAAACCGAGTTTGAGAATATAGCTGATGCATTTGAAGAGTTCCAGTGTGGGTTAGTTCATGGTCGCTTGAAGGTGTGCAGAGTGCAGACCAACACTCCTGTTCATAGGCTAAAGTTATCCTCACAAAGAAACTTTCTTGTGAATATCTCAATCTGGCCTGAAGGCATTTTCTTGTGCTCATTTAAAAAATTCTGCCATGGTCTTTAGAGACCATGGACTGTGGCTCTAATTTGGTGGTCTCTCGTAATTGTGCATGTGAAGTCACAAGAAAAGGATGCTGCAATGGAGGCTTTCAAGTCTGGGAAAACCCAAGTTTTGGTTTCAACTACTTTGATAGAGGTGGGAATTGATATTCCAGAGGCATCCATGATAGTGGTTGAGCATGCAGAGCGTTATGGAATGGCGCAACTGCACCAGCTAAGGGGACGTGTGGGCCGTGGCACCAGACCAGCAACCTGTATACTACTGGGTTCGACAGCACACTCATTGGAACGCTTGAAGCTGCTTGAGTCCTCTACTGATGGGTTCTACTTGGCAGAAATTGATCTTAAATTGCGAGGGCCTGGGGAAGTGTTGGGAAAGCGGCAATCTGGATTCCTTCCAGAATTTGGCCTTGCTCGGCTGGATGAAGATGGTCCCATCCTGGAACAGGCACGAAGTGCTGCTGAGGTATTTCTTTTGTCTTGTATCATACTCTGGCTTGTTCATACTCTTCATTCAAGTCTTTTTGCACTCCTTGGCTGATGTATATGATTTTCTTTTGCCAGCCTCAGTTTACAACACAGTTTATTTAAATCCTGATTGTGCATTGTACTAGGCTTGATTTTGTATCTTTCCAGTCACAGAACATAATTCCAAATATCTAATGAGCATGAATCTTGAAATGACCAAGTCTGCTGAATTCTACCTCAGACATAGACCTGTTTCTTGCTTTCCCTTTCTTATCTTCACGGACCAGACATATTGTGGTTCCATGGATGCTGTGTTGTCCATATCTTGTTGACATGAGTGATGGAAAAAAGTGGTGGTTTGGAAAGGGGTTGGTGCTGTACTGACAAGCTTTAATGCTGCAGGATGTTCTTTGTTCTCACCACTGTCTTGATGACTTGCCTCGCCTCAAGCAGGAGCTTAGCATTCGCCGGCCACCTGTGCCTTTGGCTTGAAGAGCTCACTATCTTCCTGCTGGGATATACAAACATGAGACTTTTGGACTGATTATGGGTCAGATGATATCAGTCCATAGGAGCAGGAAAGGAAGTTTTGTTTCAAACAAAGGCAGGGGGATGCTCTGACTGTAGAAATATTCTCAAACTCACAAGATGAGTGTACAGCTAACAGGATTTAGTCAACTATGCTGATGGGATCCCATGTTTCTTGACCTTGCTTCTATGTTGAAGGTTTATTGCTGAATGCAGCAGCAGTCATAATGCTGCCTAGTTCATTAATTTGGCTGAATCTGTTCAAACTAATCACATGAAATAAGATTTGTGATTGTACATGCAGGGCTTGGAGAGGTACAAACCAGTGCTGTCCTACATTGACATAAAATGCTGAATGGGTCCATGATACTTCCATTGACATTTCTCCTTCAGATTGGTTTCTATTGATTATAGTGTATCATTACCAGGACAGAGCATTGTATTATTTTCAGCTTTGTAAAAGCTTGTCAGTATTTGCATAGTTTTAGCCCACTAAAATTTGTGAATCCCTTTGCTCAGACTGCAGGCAGGGTTCTTTCTTACAGATAGCAGGGTGTGTGAGTATACGCACAAGAATTGAGGCAGTGCTGTTACCTCAAGCCACTTACTATAGGGTATGACAAGCTTTGGCATAACGTTCTGCACTGGTGAGCACTATTTGCTCAACCCAGAGTTAAGTTTTTGGGATGTACTGAGTGGGTGGAAACTGTTGTTAGGAGTGTGTATTTTAGGTGTGACATTCATCATTCTTCAGTTGAGAAATTGGATCAAGTGAATGGGGCTATTGTAAATCATGGACGTTTCAGTCACAATTGCAATGAGATCAGTGTGGGATGTTTTTAAAAAAATAACCTCCAGTTCTGGGTTTAAAAACAAGTTGGAGATCAAAGAACCTCTTGGTTTTCAGATTTTGGAGAACTGCATTTATAAATTGGAACTGATTATTTGATTTCTTTTGAGCTCTGCAGTTATGTATTTTTGAGGACCACCCTGAGAGCCACTGGTTATCCATTTCCCGTTTCTGATAACCGCCCATCACTGGTATCAACCATTGGATGACTTGAATGACATGTAGACATAGTTTTATTTTGTTTTCAATTTGTGTTGTAAACCAACACTTGAAGATGAACCTTCATCTTGTTCTTTCTCTTATTGATTGCACCTTATCTGTGGAAACCCACATTTAACTGAAAATCATTTTTGTATGTAAGTTGAGAAAGCTTGACATTATTTTAACATAGAAAAACTTAAAAACCTCCAATAGAGATCCACAAAGTAAACTCAAGTTCAAGCTCCGTATTTTGGGTGACCAATCTGTCAACTTGTGTAAACTTCAGCAGCCCATGGGAGTGATAAGTTCTGTGATGAGAGCTCTCTATGACAAGCTGAGTGGCAGAGCAGTAAAGAGACTTTCTCCCCAACATTAAGAATAGCCCAAATCTAAGAAATTCATGGTCTTTTCACACCACCTGAGGCTCCCAATGCTCCAGGGGCAAAGCTACAAAGTTGAAACTTCTATGTCAAAGGATCCTTCCTAGTCGTTGCAGGGACATCAGTTCTTGCAAAACATTCTGAGCATAAGGTCTGCAGCTGGGATTGTCATTCAAGCACAATTCCTGAAGCTGGATAAGCTTTGGAGACAAACCAAGCACTTTAGAAGTCTTGATCAAGTGGCCAACACCCCAAATATCAACGGAGCAGTCATGTCTTCCTGTGATCATCTCTGGCGCATGAGTTTCAGGACACAAAATCTTGTGAGCCTGACATGTTTCATTAAAATCCAAAACAATCCACTCATCTTGAAAGCACGCAATGTTTGGCCACTGTATATCACAATGCATCCATGACTTCCCATGAAGCCAGACCAAAGCTTCAACAACATTTATCAAAGCCTTCACCAATTCCGATTCTGGCCTGGCTCTCTGTACATGGCTACAATGAGGTTGGAAGAGTATTGAGAACTTACTGGAGCTCACTGCATGTTCGGTATGAAGACATTCAGTATGAGGACATTGACGGATACACCCACATATTTGCAGGACATGCTGACAAACATCTGACAAATCAAATGTCTTCTTCATGAAGCTACCATACAGCCTCACCAGCTTCACTTGTCTTTCACCTCCTCTGACAATGGTATCTGACTCAAGATTATGCTCATGACACAATGAGTCCAGAACTGGTAAAAGTCTCACAACATTGAGACTGGCCAATACCATGTACACACGATGCTCTAGATTTGACAAATTGAAGGTCCACAAGTCTTTGGCTTTCACAACTTCACTGAAATACAAAACAGTGCTACTGACCATCATCCCATTGGCATTGTACCCTAGAATGTAAGGAAGCCCATGATATGTCCATAGGAGTTTGCTGACCATTTGCAACCTGGGGTTACCCTCACTACCTGGTGCCTTCTCCTCCCCTCTCCACAAGGCCCATTGCTGTCTCAAGATCCCAATTACATCTGGGGCGTAGACCCCCAGTAGAAGCCTTACCGGATGTATTCCTAGTAGAATGTATCCATGCAAAACAGCTGCACAAAGTTGTTGATAAGGCTAGCCCAAAAATTGATGAAAGAAAACTCTGTTGTACCTCTGTCTGTGGAGGATGCAAGACATGGTAAAGCAGATGATCCAATTTACTACATACTGACACCCCATCCTCCTACAACGCGAGCAGCGTTGCTGCTGCCAAGCGGCAGTTCTTGACGGGAAGCTGCTGTGGCTCCTCCTCCTCCTCCTGTAGGCACAATGCCGTGGCCGCGCCCGTGCGCGAGAGACTGACGAAGACGGGAGCGCGTCCTGCGAGGAGGGCAACGGTGGTGATGAACACGGGGGAGCCGCGGTTGGATGCGCTAGTGCACTGGCCGGTCTTGCACGAGGAAGGAAGCGCTGGAAGCGGTGAACAAGGACGTGGAAAGGCTAGCGGAGTTTCTGAACAACAACGAAGAGCTCTACGAGTTTCTGGTGTCGCCGGTGGTGGAGGGCGAGAAGAAGAATAGCAATAAACCCTAGCAAAGGATGGTGGCTTCACAATTGACACGCTGAGCTTCCTCTTTCTTCTAGTGGACAAGAAGCGGTTGGGGTTGATCAAGGACATCACCACGGAATTCGAGACCATCTTCAACGAGTTCACCGACACGCAATTGGCAACCGTCACAAATGTGGGAAGGATGGCTCTAGATTCATTGACATGAGCGTCAAGGGCCAGCTTGACAATCTAGCTTCCCAATTCGAATATGCTGAAAACTCTGGTGTTTTCTAGAGCAATTGTTCTGGTATTTTCAAGATCAATTCTTCGTTGCCAAGTGATAGCAAGATGTAGAATCCACTTTCAAGGATTTGGGTAGTGATAGCAAGATGTGAAATCCACCACCTTCAAGGATTAGGGTAGTGATAGCAAGATGCGGGATCCCACCTTCAAGGACTTCGGGTGATTCTGGTCTCTTCACAACATGTAATTTTGGTAGTCAGAGCTTTTACTATTGCAAAGAAACCTTCAGAAATTGGATTTGCAATTTGTTGCATGCAAGCTTGTTGGAACCCAGATGTCTTTTTTGTTGTGGGTCTCTCTCACACAAAGTGCACACAGACTGTAGTGCTGTTGCAAAACCAAGAGCTGTAAACCTCTTATACAATCCACTCAACAGTGCTTGCTGACGATGAGGGAAGCTCCAAGCAGACATATGAAGCTCCAAACCTGTGTTCAAATTGTGGAAGTAACCTTTGCCATCACAGCAAAGGGCAGTAGATTAGGATCGTAAGGCAGATGGCAGTTCTTCTAGGTTTGAGGTTTTGGCATCGCAACTTGCCTCAGGTGCAGGTTCAGCAGGCCAAGAGTATGCTTGCTGTGTTCTGGATGTCAGGTGCTGCAAAGAAAGCCTTGTGTCACTGTCTTGCAGTCAGGGCACCATTCTCATCTCTCAGAGAGCATTCTCCCCCTTTGTCATTGTGTGATTGCAACTGAGAATGTGCACCTCTGTGTCTGGTGCTAGTACATGAGGCTTACATTAAAGTACTCCAGGCACTAGGAAGAAGTAGTGTTTGTCATCATTCATGCCCTAAAACCTATTTATGGAGTACTGTTGTACAAAATTTCTTGAGATTCTGCCCCCATGCTTCAACTGCATGGGACCTATCTGCAGCACACCTATTCTGATGTCTTGCAATAGCAATTGACTGTACAGAATGCATTATTTACATGCAGAGAATTGCAGCTGACTATGTATTTGAGCAGCTGACAGAAGAATTGAGAAGATTCTTTCTAGCATTGCACTGGCGGAAAGTGAAATTCAGGCGACCAGGCACCATGTGCAAGCCTGGGGAGCAAGTTCCAGGCTGTACGTTCCAGGTGCCGTGGTAGACCAGCCTTGACAAGCCACCAAAGACAAGTATGTCTCCACTTCCCAAAACAACCTTCCTCTCCCTGCACCAATGCCAATAACTCAAATCTCTGCATTTTCAAGTTGGGTGCAGACAACCGAGAAGAGAAATCATTGGTGTACTAAAAACAGCAGCAAATGCTAATCAATCAGAACCTATACCATCAAGCAGAACAAAGTCCTATAAAGTCAAATCATGCTGCAGAGAAGAAATGAGAGGAAAGTTCCAGCGAACTACAAGGTAAGGAAAAGAGGTTTTGTTTCAATTGTACCTGTTGTGAGCAGTGTCACCATCCTCACAATCTTTGGCTGCAACTTGATCAACAAGAACTTGAACTCCTGATTTGCATCAACTAAGAAGTGGTATGCGTCTGAAGAAGAATGTCATGCTGTCCCCCGCACTTATGCTGACCTGCACTCATTGTTTGTTGATTAAGCTTGCTTTGAAGGCAAAACACCCCAGGAAGCAAGAACAAGATGGAGTTGAGTCCAGTTGTCCTTCCTATTAAGCTGTGGAAAAGCATATAGTACAGCTGTTGTTTGTTTGCATCAAGATTTAGCATTCAAAAGATGCTATTCCTTTTTGCTGTATGCAATGTATAACAGGAGGTTGAGATCCTTGAGAACAGACCACAGGCATGTCCAAGTAATCGTCAAGGTCTTGATGGCCTCCCAAGCCCACCACTCTGAGCTCCTTGGCTTTCACCTGCATGGCCAGATATCATCTCAAAGGTGAGAAATACATACTACCCATAAAAGTCATATTGTGTGGAATATCTAAATTTTCCCATTATCTCATGTGCTTAAAAAACTTGAGTGGAAAAACATGAGACTTTTTGCGGCTCAATTGCACCAGATAGAAGTTGATAAGTGCCACGTCAGGTGTAAAGACAGAGCCAAGCTGATAGACAGGAGAATGCTGCTGTGCATTGAAAGCAAGCTCTTGAACTAAATCAAACATCCACCCCAGAAGTGGCTGTCCTCCCTCGTGCAGCATATTGTTGTGTTTTTGAATCCCACTGACAGCCCCAAGACATCTGCAGGTCAGAAGAGAGAAACCCAAACCAAACATCAAGCAGTTAGTATTACAGAAAGTATCATTCAATGCATTCTAGATACAAAAGAATGCTTGAACTCATCAAAGATCAAGCCAACTTGCTCATGAAAATCAATGAACAGACTCTACCCATGAGAGAGATGGTAAGAATAAGTGATCGAAATTCATGGCATAAGATCAGATAACAGATTTGGGCATGTACAAGTTTCTGCAAAATGACAGTCCGAGGGAATACATATAAAGATGCAACCCACCAAGCAAGAGAGTGAAACCAAACATCAGAATAGATGTGGTACTTGCCACCACCTGCTGTAGTTGGACAGTGGAATAAGTGTGCAGCACTCTGGTTTTCATGCACCAGCCTTTGTTGGATGTCTAGTGACACTCAACTCCACAGCAAACCATCCTGTTCAAAGCAATTGTTGATGCCCCAATTTCATGAATGTGTCTCACATGCTGTGTGCTCTTTCACGATTGAAGGTTCTTCCTCAAATTGGTGACAAAAAGACTATGACTCTGCTGTGTTCAATGCATGGAATCATCAATGGCATCATTGCAGAGGTCTAGCACATTCAATTCAATAGTTGAAGAATTTTTTTTCCAGCACATTCAATTTCTGCAACCATCCACAAGAAGGAAACCAAGAGAACAGGAGAAAGTTCTATTTTACCCTGACTGCAGCACAGTGACAGAAGGCTTCCTTTTTAGTGCAGCTGACATCAATGCATACATTCAGAAACATTCTGGGTCATGGTAAAATCCATTTCCTATCAGATCCAGATCCTAGTGGAACATGTACATTTTCAAGATTGTGAGGAGTTCAGGATCATGCAACTCATCTTACTTTGTGGGCATCTTATGCTGTAGGACATTGCATTCACCCACTCCATGACTATGCTCCCAAGTCAGCCACTCCCTGAAAAGGAGTCCACAGAAGGTTCAAGGCCTGCTCTATCCTGTAGCAAAAGCTTGTTGCACTCATTGCTTGGACAACAAAGTCTTCATTAAAACCCACCATTAAAGTAATTAAGAGGCTGAAATGCTCTTCAGTTCAGCACTGACATCCCATTGTTACTGTAGAAACATCAAAGATGGCAACAATCCACAACAGGGAAAGAGGGAGGTTGGTGTTGCTTGCCCTGTTCCTAGTTTCCTACCACACCATTGTCTCAAACCAAACAAAGAAAGCCTTTATCTATTCTAGATGCCTACTTTCTCATCTCTGGACTAGGAAGGCTAAGGCACTACAAGTTTGGACCAAGAAGATTCAAATTGAAAGACCTAAAGTTGAGCTATATAATGTGACTTGTACCAAGACTCCATTGAGAGAGCCTTCAGTGGTTGCCTAGCATTGAAGGCAGGAAACCCTTTAACCCTAAAACCTGCCTTTTCACTGTGAAGTTTATAGTAGTTAAGGCTTGAGCTTAGACTAAGTTTTGCTGAAAACTCTCTTTTGAGAAAATCATTACAATAGTTATGAGTTATCATCCAATAGTTTGTTCACAACTACTTACATCATACATGGCATGGAACAACAACGCATGAGAACTTCAGAGAATCCAATGCAAGGAATTATATCAGAAGCTCAAGTTGTCCAATTATATAACTGGATATCTTACAGGATCTAAAGCAAAAAAGTAAGGTATGCACTGCTCTCCAAATAGCATTTACGGAACAAGGCAAAGAAATGCACAAGAATTTTGTCGTGTACAATGTTAAAATTGAACTAATTTAAGTTGATGAAACAAATTTACCCTTCTTTAAAAAAACAAAGTCCTCCCTTGGTTTGGGAAGTTTACACCTCATTTTCTAGCAAAATCAGTTTGTTCAAAATCTAGCTCTACCAATTTGATAAGTTTTGAGATAGGTTGGGTGTGACTTCAGCAGCCATGCAAAAGAACACTTGAAGAACTTGAAGGGTTGTAGTCACTAAAGTATCAAGTAGACTCAGTAGGAGGTGCTAAGGTTTTGGATTTTAGGTGAATATCAGCAGCTATTTTCACAAACTTTTCATGTGAATGGCATATCCCCCAAGCCTTGGACATAGCCTGGCCCAAAGCGTTCGATTGTCAACACTTTTTCACAGTTTGTAGTGTTGAATCATTCTCACCAAACTTATATCGTGGTAGATTGAAATCAGACGTCAGTCGGCACTTTGGCTATCCACTCTCAGTTGAAAGGTATTCATCCTTGGGATGAGGAATTACCTTCTCAATCACGTTTCAGCTAGATGGTAATAATTGATGTCAAGGATTGAATTGCTATACATGAGCTTGTGATACGAAGATAAGAAACATGTGAGTATTTGCAGACAAGAACATGCAACATTGGAACTACCTATAAAAGCAGATGACAGAGGGGTTCCAAGCATATTACTATGTTCGTGGTAGGCATTTTCAAGGTTTGATGGTTTGGTGTGTATATTTACAGAAGCTTAGAGCAGATGGGAGAAGTCTATGAGGATGTCCACTATAATCAGTACACTTTTGTTTGCAAAGATTTTGCACAAATATACCACAAACATACAGAATAGACAGTACAATTTTGCAGTGGATGAGTCTTGCAATTTCTACATGCAATTACATTTCTACATTACAATTGCACAACTTATATTAATGACTCGTAAATTCTCAAGGAACCCTGCATAAGATCACACAGTGTTATTATACTGAGCTCATTGAAATGCTTGAGGGGAGCAAGGTGATGAGTTAGTGATCAATTTATGATCCCTCGAGGAGAGGGATTGGAGAAAGATCTGTGTTGAGTTACAAGTCTTGACATCCCCTTCACATGATGTCTTCATATGAACTTTGTGTGCAAAATCCTTACTCCACCACCTCAAACTACATCCTTGCCCCAAATGAGCTTGGTGTAAGCTGCACACATCTGTGCCATGATTCCTCAATAACTTCAGATCAAGACCTCGAGACTTAGGAGCAATCAGCTGCAAGGACAGCAAACCATTCTCTAATCATAATATTGTAAGATTAATTCTCCCATCAACAACAACAGAACATGCAACCAGAACACATATCTCATCATATGGAAACAACAAATTGCATATATTGAATATAGCAGGATTGAGCCTCATGGTTGCCACAGACACAAACTGCACACAAACACAGAAAGAGAACAATTGTGTGTGGAAGTTGCCTTGTATTATGATACAACACACCTCCACCAACGGAAGGGGAAAAAAATTAATTACACTAATCAAATGAATTACAACTATTTTAAGGATTTCATCATGTTTCAAAAAAAATAGAATTACACTATTCAACATAATTCCTCCAACAATCACAACTTCATATGGAATTTGTGGAAAGATGACATTTTTTTGGTCACTTGGGTTGGGAATTGAAAATCTCAAGCCTTTAGAAGCATGTTTGCCAAGATAAGTGCCTGCCAAAATCATTTGCACTTTCCAAACCTAGTGTTGCCAAGAAGCTTCCCACATCCCTCATTGCTTGACAAATGAGCATTGGCAAAACACCAAATATAGAAGGAAACACCTCCTCGAAGCTCGAAACAAAATTGCTTGAGAAATCAAAAGGAAATGAAAGGAGGAAAAAAAAAACTAAAAGTCAACAACATTTTTGGCGCAAAAGACTACCATCGCCCAACCACTTAAGTTTCTTCCACAAGGCCCCCGTGTTCTTCAAACCTACCCCTTAAAAGTCCTTGATTAAAAGCACAAAAAATAATTGTCACTTCAAGGTGATCAAAAAAATGTTTTAAGAAATCGAAAACAAATTAGGGGAAAAAAAAAATGGGCTTTTCACCAAAGCTCCACCATTGTCCAACACAAGTCCTTGCATTGATGTTGACAAATAACATGAACTTGAAAGTTGGACTTGCAGGAGGAAAGAACATGAATACAACAACCATGGTGATGGTGAACATTGAAACAAATGGAAAAAAACCAAATAACCAAATAAACAATAAGCATGAATTCAAACAAATGAGATTGACAAACACAACAATGAGAAAAACTAACCTTGTTCATATGAATATCTATTAATCACAAATCTATATGTGTATTTTTGAATTTGAAGGGGCAAACATTCATAATTTGCAGCTAAATGTATTTTCCCGGTTTCAACTCCTCCCCAACATAGATATATAATTTCCTCATCGTCCATGTTGATCCACAATCGACTAACATCCATGTCAACATCACCTTCATCAACTAATGAGAGTAATTATTCCCTACTTGCCCAAATTGATTTCATTGCTCATCTAATTTAGGGCTTTTGCATCCATGGTTACTATTGATAGCGAGGACAAATCAATTGTTTGATTTTTTTGGCAATATTATCCAAGACATATGACTCTCAAAATGTTCAAACTTTTCTCTCAAGGTGTAAACTCTTTATTGCCCAAGGATGGTGATTCATTTTCCCATTCAACTCATAATGCTTGGGGACACCATCTCATTTTATGTTTAGATATGCATCATGTCGCATCCCATCCCACAATGGTTTTTCATCATGTCGTGCATTAGTACTTGATTTGCACTTGCATTAATCTTCTACATATTTGTTGCAATAATTTCTTGTCTAGAATCACTTGTTGCATGCAAATTGGTTTTTAAGTTGTGTTGTATCTTTTTCATGTTAAGTTGCAACCCGTTCTAATTTTTTATCTATATTTTGCAACATTGTGTATTTTGTCATCTTATTGGTTTGTGAAAGCACCTTCAACATCTATTCCATCACTCCTAGCCATGTCAAACAATAAAATAATTTCATTTTGAATGCACAAAACAAGGAGGGGGGCGAGCTTCAATGGGTAGTGGGAATCATCCACCAACTCTAGAACCCCCAAAGCCGATTGCACTAGTGGCACGAGGAGTGGCAAAAGGAAAAAGGCAACATAATGTTTTTGTCAATGTGGAAGGTGTTATAATATATTCTTGAGGAGTGGCAAGAAAACCAAAAAGATCAATGGCCAATTCAAGGGTCTTGCAACTTTGCTAAGAAACAAATATCAACCCAAATACAAATGCCCATCTTGTCACACATTGTGGGAACCAAAGTGAAGTTGAATTGACATTTTTTGCACACACCCTATGAGGGAGCAAAGGCCATCACTAATTGAAAGCCTTGGCCCATTAATAAAACTATATTTATAAAGGAGATTTCACAAATGACAAGTGCGATGAGTGCAACAAGCAATTGGGCACTTATAGCAATGAAGCCCTATAGAAGCATGCAAGGGGCAACATCCAGCTGAAAATTTGTAATTTAAACCATGCCCCTACCAACAAGGAGCATGTTAATGAACATTGTCCAAGCATTTAGGACTTGTAAGCTTGAACAATACTCATAGTGAACAAACTTTCTATTATTCCAAATGAAACCCACAACTAACATTTCGTGTTGTAAAATCATTTTAATACGTTCCATCCCCTAAATAGTTGTGGGGTTGGGTTGTTATGGCTACAAGCATCATGTAACCTATTATGAAGGTCGGGCATGATGGTTGCAAAGTCTAGTTATTTTAACTACAAGTGTTATGTAGCAAATTATAATGGTAATGTGAAAAACTTCAAATGTCGAAAGTAGTGGTAATTCAAGGTCATGACTAGTGTTGGGCGAGTATGTGGATTTTCATCGGGTATGTACAAGGGCATAAAACGAGGTATGTCAAGCCTTGACCAATGGGCAATGATTCACCCAAAAAAAAATAGACCTACCTTGGCACACATGTCCTTTTAAATACACAAGTGATGCCCTTGCACAAGCCAACTTTCGTTTTTTTTAAAGCATGGCAAATGCACATGCCCAAGGGGGTTTTAGTGGTTTTTAACATGGATAAGGCATCAACACTTTTGGGGTTTCAAATGATTAGGGGCGTAATTCCTATAATTTATAAGGTTTCAACTCTTAAAAGATGGAGGTGATGTGCAAGTTTGGAAAATGCAAAGGAGTCGATGATGCAACAATACAACTTGAAACATTGGCATAGTGCAATTTGTTGAGCATAATCATTGTTCTTCACTTTGTATTGATGTTTGTATGTACACCTGAATCAAGTGGAAATGAAAGAGGTTGAACTTTACAAGCCTAGTAAGAAAGTTTCTTTAAATTTGCTTAATGTTTGTTTGGTGATTAAATGTTTTGTGTGTGGTGCATAGTGTTTTGTGTTTGGTGCATGGTGTTTTATGTTTGGTGCACAATGTTCTATGCTTGGTTCGTGGTGTTTTGTGTTTGGTGCATAGTGTTTTATGCTTGGTGCACAATATTTTGTGCTTGGATCATAGTGTCATGAACTCATTTGGTGTTTATGTTGTTTCAATGTTATGTAGGTTTGCCAGATTACTATTTTGGTGTTCTATAATCTACTAGAGTAGGGTTTCAGCACTAGCTACTCTATGTTTTGTTAATTTAAGTGTTTCATACACTATTGTAATGACATATTTGTTTGGTGGTTTAAGGGGATCAAAGTCACAAGGTTCAACTATGTCAATCTTTCAGTGTTCGCCTACATCTATTGATGTTCATGTTGGTGAGGTTGGGATTGGGAGCCATCACGATTACTAGTAGAAAATGATCATTTTGCAATTGGTCCTTGTAATAGATTTTTAGTTGCAAGTGACAATTGTAATTAAAATCTTAATAATCACATTGAACAAATCACATGTTACGCTATTCTCAAACGACAAAAAAATTTGGATGAAAAAAATAAATCAACAAAATAGACCTTCATTCTTTAATTGGTCATTTACATATTGTAGCTTGCAAGTCAAATGCATTCAACTTTTTTGGTGAACAATGGGACCAAGTTATGTGTTGCCACATGTCCCAACTTTTAATAATTCAAAATGTTTTTATTATAATTTTGAAATAATCTAAGACATTTAACTTTTATGTTTAGATGGTTTTAGATTGTGACACATGGTGCAATAGAAATTCATCATGTGGCATATTAATTAAATTTGTTCAAAATAAATTCAAATCAATATTTAGGTATGCAAATCAAATTAAATACCTACCTACTACCTACCCATCTAAGCTAAACACATATCTAGATAGGACCTATTTACTTACCTAGGCCGAATATTTATTTAAGTAAGTAAGTTAAGGAGGTAGGTAGTTAGGTGTAAGTACATGAATATTTTTATTTTATTTTGGGTTAAACTTGTTTGATTGGTTCATCTCATATGCCCATGTTTTTAAATATGAGAATGTAAAACAAAACACCTTGTTTATATATTTTTGAAAATGAGAATGAAAGCCAAAACATATGGAATGGGTGCAAACACAATAACATGAGTCACACCCAGCCCTTTGGGACTATTTTTTGGATTGTTTTATTTTTGGAATATTCCACAAAAAATTTCAAAAAAACTTTTAAAATAATGATAATTTTCTTTATGGTATTTTCATAAGCCTTACATTAAAAATTTGTCAAAATATGTCATTTAGAAAAAAAAAAAAGTTTATCAAACATGTCCTTTTATTGTTTAAATTTTATTATTGTTTTTCATTTTTTTATTCATTTGATTAATTTCAAATTTATTCACAAGTTCTCATGATATATTATGAATGTTATCATATAAGTAAATCATACAATTTCAATAACATGGAACATCAAACACTGGTTACACTTGTTATGGTACGTGTTGCCATGATTGCACTCGAGTAAATTTTTTAATTGTAAGTAATTTGTCACTAAACATTTTTATTTACAAATTACTTGGACCTAAAAAGTTTATTCACTATTCTTATCCTTGTTTAAATTTTTGTAAATTATATAATTAAATAGGTCTTATCATTAACTAACTAATTCACTCATTAATTCACTAATTAATTAATAAGATTATAAACTAATTAATTAACTTGTTAATTAATTAATCAACAACTGAACTAGAAACTCATTAATTCATTCATGAACTATCCAACTAACTAATTATTTATAATAATAATCGTCAATATTTTATTAAATAAAATAAATAAATTAACGAATTAATTATATTATTGGTTATTATTAAATATTATTAAATTTATTAACTAAATAAAAAGTAAGAACACTTAATTTTAATTACATATTAATTATAATAATTTATTTTAAAAAATCAACTACTCCTTGGCTAATATTGAATGACTAGCTAATTATTAAAAATTAATTAACTAATTTTTTGTAACCAAATAAATTAATATAATAACTGATGTATTCAATAATTAATAATAATAAAATATTACATATAAATATTAAGTACTAATTTTTAAAACTTTAATAATATAATTAAAACCTCTAGCCTAATATTAACTATTGTATTATAATTATTTTCATTGAAAAGAAATTATCGTTAATATAAATATAAGTATAAATATTTTAAAATAACATTAATTGAATTATTATTGTAGTTAGTTGGTAGCCAAGAACAATTATTTTATTTTTACTATTCATATTATTACTTCATTCATCATAATTATTAATGAAATATTAAAATAAAATTTTTATATTGTAAATAAGTATATTCTTCCATGAAAATACTTTCTCCATTTGTATAATAATTTACGAATTCCCTTTAATAGTAAAATAGAAAATCAAAATTATATTTCAGTAATTGATTATAATCATTCAATAATTAATAATGCTGATTATAAATTTGAAATTAAAAAAAACTATACATTGATATTTCAATTATTATTATAATACAGTAATACTTCATAATTGATTACTTATAATAATAATAATAATAATAATAACTGTAGCTAGCTTAAGTTTATTATTAGATATATTATTTCATTTTTTATATATATTATGATTTTATTTATTTATAAATAAAAAATAATGATTCATAACTAGATATATTATTCTTTTGAAAATATTTTAATAATAATATAATTTATTAGATTTATTTAAAAATTATTTCATTAATTTTAAAAAATAAATACATAGATATTAAAATATAGTAAAATTATTATTGGAATTATTAATGAACTTTTATTTATTTATTTATTTATTTAATATCAATTTTTATAGTTCATGTAAACTATAAATATATAATAATAATAATAATAATAACAACAACATTAATTTCAATAGGCATGATGGTTTCAATTTTAGTAATTATATTAGTTTTTACCCTATCATACTAATATGATCATCGTCGTCATTGTCATCATTATGCAATAAAATAATATCATTTTGAAATTTTATTCAAAGATGATTTTAAATTTTAGTTTTTTACTATACATAATATTAAAAATGTCATTTGTAATAATTTTAAGAAGGATAATAAAATAATTTAGATAAAATTTTAATATGGGCACAATATATTTAGTAAATATCTTACGTAAAATTTTAATATATTCAAAATATATACCTAATGTAACCATAATTGATGCGCTCCCAAGTCACAGGGTGAAACCCATTTGAGGGTTTCACAAAATCAAGTTGCGGAAAGTTGAACTTGGTAGCACGCTCCCGGCTCCCAACTCTAGAAAGGGGTAGAGGGTCAAGTTGGGAGCCTCGGGATTAGACTAGGAAGAGGGATTAGCTTAGCTCGTGTGAATTTGCATCCAAAAACCAACCAAATCGGGTTAGTTTAACATTCGGGACACCTTTGAGTGTTGGGACTTGCCACGGGCACTTGAACACACAAGACTCACCACGGCCCGGACTCGGGGGAAGCCACCACCTTCCCCCATATAGTATTCTCTGCGGCTGGTCGCGGAGGCTACATCCGAATGGCACAAATTCCCG
>Ga0116227_10001635_pt1 | contig 50494 bp, 47 predicted proteins | sample S1TSphgellanicum_FD_89693 | JGI IMG/M metagenome (GOLD analysis project Ga0116227, IMG submission 89693) | Host-associated microbial communities from peat moss isolated from Minnesota, USA - S1T2_Fb - Sphagnum magellanicum MG | ecosystem: Host-associated > Plants > Peat moss > Unclassified...
TACCCACCCAACTCATACCCATCAGTCCATCACCAAAATAAAGCTACTTAAGAGTACTTTGAAGTGTTTTTAAAAGGAGGGACGTGCCAATGATTTATTGTAAACAGTTACATACAAATGTCATGATTAGAGCGCAGGAACATGAGGTTGTTTATTGTTCGGGGCTTCAGTCGATTACGCTTCTTGGTCAGGGTGTTGCTAGCGTCCGAGAAGTTGTTCTCGGACATGGCACTGGATGCCGGGATGCACAGGGTGGATCACACGACTCACGCCAGTATCGGGAACAGGTCCTTACCCTTGCGCCTCCATCACGATAGAACGTGGAACTCACCGCTAACGTCACCATCAGCACACTACCTCATCTCTCCATCGGTGACATTGTGCTTCATGTACGCCTTGTACTCGTTGTCGACTCTTGCGTTGAGGGCGGCGGCGGCGTCGTGACCTTCACCAGGAGGGACGTTGTCTTCCTCATCATCATCGTCGATCATCTGATCGTACATCGAAACCGACGAGCGCACCTTCTTCCTAACCGGTGATCGAGCAGGCGGAACGTCTTCTTCTTTGTCATCCAAGGGCGCGTACTTGATCATCGCATCCTTGAGCTTATCCTTGGCTTGCTCGATCTGGTTGCTCTCAACACCAAGGCGGACAAGACGGGACTTCATGATCGGATCTAGCAACGATGCCATGACGTGGATATCATCAATGACGAACTTGCTGTACAAGAGCGGCAGCATGATGCCCTTGATTGCCTTGATCGAGTCGGAGTCTTTGGCCATCGTCACGTTCCCATCCTCGTCCACCACATCGCTCAGGACTAGCCGAAGGTGACCCAAAATCACATGGCGCCACCACACGACCTTGTGAAGAGTCGAGTGCTTGAACTTTTCAAGCGCTAGCGTCGCCTGCTGGAAGGGGGCAAGGAAAGCGATCAGTTCCTTGAAGAATGCCCCGAAATGTCATTGAGCTTGCTCAGCTTGTCCTTCATTTGCAGGAGCGGCACGAGCTCGTCGTACATTTCCTCGATGCTTAGAAGGTAGCGAAGCAACGAGTTCCATCGAGTTGCGTTCTCCTGCTTGTGCGTTTTGCTGAGCTGGCTCTGCAGGTTCGCGCACTTGCAGTACTCGACCAGCTTCTTGCATGCATCGATCAGCATGAACAGCGACAACATGTGCTGGACGTCCTTATACCGGTAGAACGGTTTGCTCTTGACGCCATTCTCCATCTTGGTCGTCTTGTTCACGACAATTATCAGCACGGTCGCCAGCTTGTGATCGAAGCAGGCAAGCCAGTAGAAAGCCGACGGGATGGTATTAGCGCCACAGCAGTTCGAACCGCTATCTGAGACCACAATGATCTGCTGGTACATGTCCGCCATTACCTTGAACACGGCTAGACCTTTACTGAACTCCTCTAATACCATCTCCGCCGTGTGGCTGGCTTCCTCAATAGGCTTTACGTGCAGCGTGCGGGCGTACAGATTGAACATCTCATCAATGTAATGAATGGTGATGGACATGTACGAATTCTTCTTGACCGTGTCCATCCACAAGTCGAGAGTACATGCCACGTTCAAGCCCAAGTCGAAGTGCTTTTTGAGAACGAGGGTGAACTTCTCACAGCCGTTTCGAGCACGTGAATCAACGTTATGACTGACCGTCATCGGGTTGGTGAACAACTCGTCGATTATGACTCGGCCAGTGTTGCTCGATTCGATGTCAAGCGTCGTCTAGATGAACGCCTTGAGGCCCAACCCGCTCAGAGACTCAAACGGGCGCATGTCGGTCGCGCAATAGTCGGCCGTCACTGTCGTCATCGTCTCCTTTTCTTGCTTTGTGACGATGTGTTTCTTAAAGAACACCTTCGCAATGGCTACCTCGGAGGCGGGAACAGGACATTTGTGCTTTGAGATCGTAGCCATGCCGATATTGGTTTTGAAGGTATAAACTTTGTTGCAGGACTTACAAGCAACATAATCTAGCTTTACGTTGCTGCGATCGTAGACGATGCCGAACGCTTCCCAAACACCCGACTTCTTGCCTGGCCCGTTGTTGCGAATCACGTACTCCCCCCCATTGCTCTTCAGGTCATATTCAATTCGCTTAGCCAACGTCATGGCCGGCATCAGCTCATAGCCGCTCTTCCAAAATCCACACTCCCACCCAAATCCCGATTCCTGGACCAGTGGACCCTCTAGGCTAATGCCAGCTTGGATTGCGCCAGGCTATTAATAGCTCATCACCACAGCACAGCACTGTGCTGATGAGCTATTAATAGCTATTAGCGTGGTGCAATCCGAGAGTTATCACTACTGACTACTATACGACGAGTCACCCTATAATCTGCTAACTGAGTCGTTGTAAAGCTCGGGTCCCTCATACCCACCCATTTACCCATGGGTATGGGTACCCATTGCAGGACTCTGCTCCACACCACACATCCCATCAAAGTTTTCATTGCCTTCACACACATAGCATAACAAATTTTACCCTTTGTGGACCTTTCACTAAATCCATCTAACGTCTAAAACCTGCAAAAACAAAAATCAAGAGCATACACACACCATCATAACTGGGATCTCCTCTTTTGGAAAACAAGTTATCACATGGGTCCAAGCACGCTAAAAGGATCCAAGGACTAGGAAGTCATCCATAAATCTTGCAGGTTCATGATTATTGAAATGTAATGAAGTTTGTTGTAAATTGTTCTTAAAGTTGTGAATTTTCACTTTTGTGATTTTTGGGTAATTTGAAGATGATTTGAAGATCACTGTACTTATCTTTAAAGTGATTGCAAAGCAATGGAATCCCTACAATGGACAACTACTTTTAATTTTAAATTTATTTAATACTATGTGAAAATAGACTTTTTTTTCTCAAAATTCAACAGAAACCATATATTAATGATTATGAGTGCATAACATTAAAAAATCTTGAAACTATGTTTTAATTTTACTTTACACTAGAGTACTTTGAACGTGTTTTTGATGCCCCCAAAAGTACATAATTCTATCAACTTTCTTGAAGATTAAATCTTTGATTCTTTGTAATGGAGGTTTAGGCAACATTGCCTAGCAATTTTGATGTGTTTTGTAAGGTTTGCAATGAACCTAATGCTTACTATACCATGAAGGAACTATAAATGTATTAGACAAGTCTATGAATATAAGAACCTTCATAAAAGCCAAAATATGTGTTGAACAAGGGCTAAAATCTCATAAGTTGAGGAAATTCAAACATTTTTATTAAAAACATATATTTCAAAATGAACCATTTATGGATGAAATTCATATCATCTTAGATTAGGTGCAAAAGGGGACTATTCTTGTAGTGTCTTAATGATTCTTGAATTGAAGTAAGCCCTTGATGCCCAACATTCAAAGAAGCAAAGTTAGGTTTAATGGTGAGCTTCACTTTACACAATGATGACCATTGTTCTTATTCCACTTTTTTAAACTTGTCATGGATATTCACTAGCCAAGGTCTCCACACACACCAACGTGTTGCCAAACACATTTGAAGCAAGAACAATGTTGCAAACTCCTACCATGGAATTGTGCTTGACATGTTACTTATTACACACAACTCAAGCAAGTGCTTGACTTCTTGCATATTTTATTTTGCAAATGCCCTGTTAAGATGTTTACATCCAAGTGAGTTTCGGGTTGTTGTCAACATTGTTTAAATGGCGAATTATAGGAATAAAAAAAAACACACTGATCATCCTTTGTGTGACTCAGTAGAAAGAGTAGAAAGATTGCCAAATTTTAGGTCTAGTGGTGAGGATGAGCAAGACGAAAGGCTTGAGAGTGAGGTTGAAGAAGAGGATGACCTTGAATTGGTTGTTCATAGAAAGTGGAAAATAGAGTAGAAATGAGAATATTAATGAAACTACAAGTTTTGACAAGCTTGAAAACTAATGAAGAAAAATTGCAATGAAGAGAAGAAGATAGGGCTCTTTTAAATGCATTGTGGAGACCACTTTAAACACAATTAGTATTGTTGGGAAAACAGTTCATAGGTCCATCACAAGTGCAACAAGGGCCATCACCATGTTTAGATGTGATTTTTTTATGCAAAGTAGAATTCCATTCTAAAGAAAGTTTTGTCACACAAACTTCTGTTATGCCACCTTGTTTACATGACGTTAAGAAGTTGAAGCACAATTAATAATTACTTGAAAATTTTAAATATGGATTGGCAAGTCACTTAATAAACACCAAATCTTTTAACTTCACAATGGCCAAAAACATCATGCACACATTTGCAAACCTCTCAATCAATTGAAAGTCATCAAGAAGCAATAAAGTTTTGTGGAGTTGATAGGAGAAACATAAAGAAGAGTGTTGACAAAAAAATTGCACTAAACATATCATGGAATATTTTCTAGATAGACTACAAAAAAGCTGCACAAGCAGATTTTCTATCTAAACATGGTAAAGGGTTTTCAATAAACTATTTTTTGTACAAGGTTTTCAATAATGAGATTTTGGAAATGTTTTTTGGTACATATTTTTTGATCATCCAAATTTTAGTTAAATTTTATGTCCAATTTTTTTAAAAGTTTATTCTAGCCTTAACATCATCTTCCCTTATATTTGTGATGACATTGCTGTAATCATTAGACTAAGGAAGGGGTAGTAAAAACTATTTCAAGGAAAAAAAAAAAACTAATCCTACTAAAAAGATCTATTTTACCAAGGCAAAAGGTCCTACATTAAGTTCTACAAGAAAGAGAGAAAAGAGGGATGAAGAAATCTATCATGAGCCCTAAACCCCAAAAAGACAATGCCTAAAACCATGAGGCTAAATGCTTGAAAGCTAAACACCTAAAACCTTGAGGCTTAAGGCTTAAAACTTGAAAACTTGAAATCCTAAAACTAAATGCCAAAAACCTAGTTATTAATGTCAACCTTGTCATGTCACGTTAGTCACATTTGTTTTGACACCAACCTAACCTTACATCATGTAGGTTTAAGGTCAACCTATTCTTAGTATAATAAAATAGTTTACCTAACACTAAGAAACAAACATGTGAGCATGAACATGAGCCTATGAGTAGGAACAAATATATTTGGAATATTTTGATGGCAAGGACAAAATATTCTTAGAATATCCTTATGCCACATAGGAATGATGTGGAAAATATTTTTCCACGTGTACATGGATGAAAATTAGAAAATGGATGAAATGTTTGGATGAAAATTGAACATCAATGAACTTGTTGGATGATAATTGTAAGTAGATGAATTGTTTAGATGAAAGATTCATCAAGTTGAAATGTATAAATGAAACTAATTATAAAACAATTATGCCAAATGAAAACCACATGTACATGGATGAAAGTTACAAATAACATGAAATATTGGGATGAATGTGGATCATGAATGATATTTTGGATGATGATTGGAAGTAGATGAATGTTTGCATGAAACTTTCGACTGATTGAATGTAGGGATAAAGTAATTCCAAAACAGTTATGACAAATGGAAATTACTAGACTCACATAATTTTCATGTTCAATTTCATTTGCAAGAAAAGGTGCCAAAGGTGAAACTCAAAGGAGCTACATCATAATGCAAAAAGGTGAAATAATAACTTGTGTAACTTAAGTTAAGCCACATAGTAAGTCAAGGGTAGGAAGTTCACATAATGATGGAACCAAGAAAATGTTTGAGAAATTAATGAATAATGCACTACACACATCATGCTGAAGAATATTTTTATTTCTATAGTAAAATGCATTCCAAAAGAATAGAACCCATAACAATCCTATTTGACAATTATTTAATGACATTGCAACTTAATTTACCTCCAAGACTTTGGCATGATCTAATAATCTATGAACCTCATTCTAGCTTCAACATGGATAGTGGATGAATGGTTTTTTAATCCTAGAATATATGGCATATTGCACAAAATAATACAAGTGTTTACATGGCACCCATGGCCCCTACTTATTGAAAGACCCAAACATCCTGGAAGAAAAATCCATGCAATTGCAAGCCAAGTAATCACTAATCGTTGCTTTATATTGCTTATGATTTTTTAGCAATCTTGAAAGGAGGCAATAAATTTGTCCATATATCAAAGGGGGAATGTTTGAGGGAGTTAATAATGTGGCTTCAACAGTTCGTCCCACCTCCCATTTGTTTTCTTACAAAATGGATAGTTTGAACATGTTAGGATGACAAATCTTCTTCCCATTCCTTATTTGGGCCAAGCATCAGGACCCAATGGCTTATAGACATGGGTAAAAGGACCATTGCCAAAGAAATTTCAACGGGCACATTTGGAAGGCTAATTCACGAGTGGCAAAATGTTGTTTCCAACCTAATTAACAAGGGGACATATTGGCTTTTCCAAGAGCAAGAAACCAGCCTCCTCCAATGCCACCATCTCAATTTGATTGAAATTTGTCCCTATTTACATAAGCCATAAAGAAGGCAAGGTTTGGCCTATCAAGTGCATATTTCCTACTTATCCCTCCCACACAATGCATAAGGTCATCATGACAAAACCAAAACTTATGTAGTTCAATTGATACTACAAATTAGTAATCAACATAACGTGAAGTAGGAATACCATGATCTATTCATTTTGAAATGATTTTGGCTTTGTAATAATGTTTAATGTATTTTTACAACGTCAAGCAATGAGTGTTTGACTTCAAGGGGCAACATTCAATTCGCCAAATGTCATCCCCACAAAAGCACTCAAAGACGTCTGCACCATTGTGGGTGATAACAAGATCAAGGCCGCTGGTTTCCCCCATATCCATTATTGACGACTAGTTGATTGGAGCTGTTGCATGAACCACTTTTGGATAAGAAAAGTTCAGCTAATCATGTTAGTGTGAATTTGCTTCCGACCCAAGTGGAAGGTTTGCCTTGTGTTTGGTTAATCCAAAAGCATTTCCTCACCTTCCAAATGTAGTATTTTAGCAAAAAGACCAAAGTTTGAGGTGTACTTTGCAACTACGGCAACAATTTAGATTGGGTCCCCAAACCAATTGGCCCTATGCAAGTGCAATTCATTTTTGTCCGGATTGGCCCTAGATGCACCTCCTTGTAAAAAGGCATAATACAATGAAAAGTACCTGAATGTTCACATGTAATCATTGAACATTGTAGCAAAGAAGCAAGTACCCCTATTGCTAGATTGTTGGAACCAAATGTTATGAATTATTTCAAATAAATTCCAAGTCAACATATCAGCTTTTTCCTCCAAAGAGAATTTCTACAAGCACATAAAAGGAATGGTTAGAATTCAAGAAGGACAAATGGAAAATAAAATTTGAATAGAATAATCTGGAAAAACTTACATCTAACATGAAGCCTCCCCATTGTCGCACATGAAAGTGCTAAAAGTCGAACCAACTATTGAGCTCATGAATGGTGCCCTCGCTTATAGTTCTAGACAAGTACCACCAAGACCAAATGGTAGCAATCGAAGGTCAGCTTCCTCCAAGGATGTGGTTTTTTTGTACTAATAACAGAGGGCCTTTGTGTCGATCATGGAATTCTAGTGTGATTAACTACTTAGTGTGTTTATTTAAAGACGAAGTCCAATGGAAAAAGTAGGTCCACTCTTTGTCAACCATCTTGACCATAAGATCTTTAGTCCCATAAACAATGCGTTGCGTTCAGCTTCCTCCACAAAATACATTGAGCTTCCATGTCCTTGGATTGCATGTCACAAACCGAAATCATCATGACCTTACAATAGATTGAGTCATAAATGTCACAAGCCATGGTTGTCCATCCTTGAAAACATTTTACATGATTGAACATCATCCATGCATTTTGCAAATCATCACCTAGTTGTATTCATTGGACCAAATCAAATCCAAACGCAACTCCATTGGTGGACATCTTGAACAAATAAACCTTCTCCCTAACCTATTGACCAAGAAAACAACTATCCTGAATATAGCCGTAACCAGACAATGCTTTCAATTTTGGAATATATGTATGTGCAATTATTCTTTAAGGCTTCACAAATACTTAGGAATATGTTCAAAAAAATTTGATGGTTATTGTTAACATTAAACTAATTAGGTGAAGGTTTTTATAAATTCCTTACATGTTGTGGAAAAAAACATTTGTTAGGTCAATAGTTAATAACATGTGATCATTTTAACAATGTAATCTAACAAATTGTAATTGTTCACACTTGTTATCTTAATGAGTTAGATGGAAGTGTAGTTGATTGATTCTTGTAATTTTGTTTTTATTATTCAAAACATTAGTTACCACCACATCTATCATGTAACTGAATGGCAATGAAATAACATTGAATTGTTAGAATTGCAACAAGGGACACATTTGCTGCAAGTAATGATGTTAACAAATTGTCAATAGCTTTTACCTAATTCATTTAATGATTGGCATCAAACCCAATAGCCACATCAAATAATGAATTATCTTGACACACATAAAACCAATTTGAATCAATAATCATTATGTATATTTTCCTTAAATGGTCATGGGTACAAAAGGGATGTTGTAAAAGCCAAAAAATGACTACATCCTTCAAAGAAGAAAGTATAAAAACCATAGAGTGGATTAGATGAAACATTTTTCAGATGTAGAAGGTTAGTGAACTTCTGACCATAACCCAACACAGGAATAGAAAAAGGCGCAACAACAAATGGACTCATATAAAAGCAAAACAATAAAAGCTAACAATGGCATTGAAGAAAACAAGGAAACGCACCTTGCAAGTTCCTAAACAAGAGGTGTTATGTCTTTTCTTGGAGTGGAACAAAGATGTGTTGTGTTGTATTTTCACAACTTTCATAGTTTCTAATACTTTTTTTGTGGAACTATGAAGGAGATAGAAGTATTAGTAAGAGGAAAAAAGTTCGATCTCTCTCAAAGGAGGGAGGAATCTTTAAAGGTAACATTTTATGCAGTATAGCCCCACATGCATTGCATTGTGAATGAAAGTACATTAATTAAGAAAATTTTATGAGTTCTAACCAGTGGATTTTTGTCATCAAAGAAGGAGGTAGAGGCAAGCTATGGCGAAGACTTAGGGAATGATGGCAACAACACACAAAGCACAAGCCCTCATCCTTCAATACATGTTAGCGTAATTACATTTAAAAAAAAACTTTTTGTTAACAGAAAATGTGTTCACAGTTTAAGGTTTAAGGTTTCTTCATAAATAAATCTAACAATGCTTATACATTAATTTAAGATTGCATTTGTCAATGTTGGATAATTCCACACAATTCAATCCTTGTAAAGCTCAACTAGATCAATTCAAAGTTTAATTGAGATATTTTTCAATTTCTCAAGTGAGGTTTCAATAAATTTTTCAATTTCCTACATAATTTAGTTTTGATTTAAATGCTTAGTCAAAGTGAAAAACATTTAAAACTTCCTTCTTTGATAAAAAAAACCATTAGTTGATTTTTTTGGTCACCCCAGTTTTGTTTTTGTTTTTGAATTCAATAAAATATCACTTTTTAGAAAAACCTTGTTTACCTTTTTCTAAGGTTTCACAAAGTAGAGAGGTAGGGCTTGAATCCACATTTGTATATAAATGTTCATTCTTAGAAGAATATTTCCTATTGATTTCTTTGTGCAGGAAGAAGGAGAAGGCCCAAACACCCCAAGAGATCTCAACACACCTCAAGAGGAGAGTAGCAAGCTCAAGGTAAGCACTTGAAACTTGAATTTGGTTTTTTGTTCAAGTTTTATGTGTAGAAAAATCAAGCTCAAGCTTGGATTCGAACTTAACAAAACTTCAGCTTGAATCCAAGCTTGAGTTTGGATTTTAAAGCGATGGTGGAATCGACCAAAAAAGGAAAAAAAGGAGTTGAACTTGGGCCTAGCTCCAAACATGGAGCCCGAACTAAGCTCGACTCCTTGGTTTGCTACAATTGAACTTTTCTTAGCACCAAAAGAAGCATAGTAAGACTTCAAGGAGCCGAGCTTTAACTTAACTCCAATTTGTTTTTGTAGTCGAACTTCTTTTGACACTGAAAGAAGTTCAATTACAAAAAAAAGTGGTCGAAATTTAACTCGGCTCCAAAAGTGGAACTGAACTAAAATTCAATCCCCCTTAAAAAAACACAAGGGGGAAATGGAACTAAACTAGAGCTTGGAAAGTGGAGCCAAGTTCTAGCTTGGCTTTTCATTCGTTGATGAAGCCAAGTTTATGTCAACACTGAGAAAAGTTTGGCCAAAAACTATTTTAAAAGCCGAATTCTAGCTCAACTTTTTTTTTTTTTTTGCAATCGAAGATCTTCGATGTCAAAAGAACCTTGGATGCATCAAAAAATGTGACGAGCTGAGATTTAGCTCGGCTTTAAACGTGGGAGCGAGGGCTTGGCTCCTTTTTTTTTAAAACCCAAGCATCTCCTTTCAAGTTTTTTTTTTCCCCCTAAAGAATACTAAACTTTATTGTGTCTACTTTGACAAGACATATCTTGCAAAGATATCTCCATCACAAGGATCATGGAGATGCCTCAAGTATTAAGTGCATTTTGAATTGACTTTTGTTTGAAAATTATGGATTGTTTTCACAGTTTTCTTCTTGCATTTATAACATTCTGAAATTTTTGGTAGATTTCCCAAGCAGTGGCATATGCAGACTCTTTGTCCTTTGATAGGACTATTAAGTTGTTCAAATTCAGACAAAGTTTAATAGCTTTGAAGTCCTTGATAAACACAAGATGGTGCCGAAGAGCAAAACCTAGATGACTATTCCCTTGTGCTAGATGATATTGATGCCAGTTGTTTGTCTTGCTTTCAAAATTAACATCCTCAAAATGGAACGAGTGTTTTAGACTCGCTATCGAAAAGGGGACAAAAAAAAATTTATCTTTCACCTTTCAATTGGAAGGGGCAAGAAAAATTCCAAAAGCAGTACATGTTTTCTTGGAGTTGGCATTAGATGTTTGAGAATGAGAGATTTGAGACTTTCTTGTTTGCCAATCCTAACTTCAAGTCTTTCTCCAAGCGCATGTTTTTTGTCTGGGATGGTAATCACAAATTATAAGTTTGGCTACCTTATATTAATTGTCTACATAATGATGAGCCCTCCTGGTACATCTTTATGGATTCCATTGTCCTTGATACCTTTCATGGGCTTGTTGAGCTCCTCATTGCCATGATGGAATTCAACAAGTATGTTTTTGACCGTTCTTTTATTTCCTACATCAAAGTTAGGTTTAAAAGGATTTTGTTTTCATTTCTCTTTGTATCTCTATAAATCGATGAAGTTGGACCACATAAAACCTAGCCTTGTTCATGAATTTTTCAAAATCCAATCAATTGGGATTTTCCCCTTGGAATAATTCAAAAAAGCAATGTCAACAAAGGTTTATAAGAAATGTTAGTCCAAATCTTGCAAGACATGGCATTCCCTAACCTTAGAAACGTTTTTTGAATATATGTATAAGGTATGAAATATTTTAGACTCCCTTCAAAACTTTTTTTTACTTTTGTATTCAACTTGTTCATCCTTGTTTTTCTTTATTCTTGTAGCAAGAGATTTCTCATGGACATCTGGCATGACCCCAAGGTTGATAGCATTATGTTTTAAAAGGACCTACTAAAGGATTGGCCTTCTTCCCATCTTCTCCAATGTGGTTGGTACCTTGATTACCCGAAATATAGCACCCCCACCTTGAAAATTCCCTTGAGGGAGAACATTGAGCCATCTTTCATGGAGACTCTTGCAAACTTAACAAGAACATAGGTTGAGGGTGGGAGGTGGAAAATTGCTTCCTAGGGAAAAGGAAAGTTGAAGGAGAAAGTGACCAAACCTCCCTCCTCCAATGTAGATTAAAACACCTTTGTTGAGGTTCCTTTGAACTAGATTGTAGGTTTGTAGACAACAAAGGATATGAAGAGAGAAAAGGTTACTATGCCACCTATTCTTCCCACCCCTCCTCCTAGCGGACTTCAAAGCACTCAACAGGGAGCATTACAGTTTTTTCCATCCCACCCAAGTCCAATTGTTGTTACCTCCAGTAGGCATCCTGGCTTTCACCATAGGGTCCTCCCATTCACACGGCCTTTCCATTGTGGCAACCAAGACCTCATCCCAAACTTGGCCCTGGAATATGAAACAATCTCCAAGTTCATCCACACCGTAGGTTTGCATTACATTTTCTTTCATTTTACAACATAATTCTAATAGCTTGTCCTAGATGCATTAACTTTTCTTTTCTTTTTGTGTAGATGAATCTTGGTGGCAAGGTTCAGCTTGTCATTGTAGATGTTCATGGAAACCTCCATGTTCCTTTTGTATCCAGGAACCCAGATGATATTCATGCTTGGAATCAGAAGGTTGATGAATACATTACTATAATTTTTGATTTTGCCAAAAAAAATTTGGCCTCTAATGGGGTTGTCTTGTTATTTCACCCGGATGACCTCAAAGTTTCCAAGGAGGTCAAATCTTATCTAAAGAGCTATGGCTTTTAGATTCGAATGAAGTGGGATGTGGTGAATTCATTACCACTCACAAATAGCGAGGACCCATATTTCAAGCTTCCATCACAATCCATTAAGCTTTCATGTATTTTTCTTCTTATCTCCTTCAGCTAAAATCTGTCTTTAATTTTGTAGACTCTCCTTAATTATACAACTCATCTTGTTAAGGTCCCTGATGGGAGCTCTTCAAGCAATGGGAGATTCGTCTTCTCCTCACCATCCGATGAGTTTGTGAACAACTCTATTGAAGCTCGTAATGAGAATGTGTTGTATAATTGGACAAATAGGGCCTTTATGTCTATGTCCAAGGTCGGCAGACCTTTTAAGGTTGCAAAGAAAATGCATCTTGCTACTGCTTTGATTGATGTTTGGTCGAAGACAAGATCCTCTATTGCAAGTTTATCTACATCCACAAGTATGTGCCCTTCCTCAAAGAATTCATTTTCAATCTTTACATTAAGAATTGTATCTAACCATCTTTCACCTTGCAAGCAACACTACCAAGGCCTACCAAAGCCTTGGGTGCCACATCTTGGCTTTGGAGTCAAATATGGAGGTTTTTATGGAAGTGTTAAAGTCTCTCGTTGAAGTGGCCATGTTCGAACCTAACACCAAACATGTTCATAGCTTTGATATTGACTTTCCTATCAAGAAATGTTTGAGGAGGTTGCTTGATTATGAATAAGTTGTTCACTTGCATCAATATTATGCATTCCTTCAATTCTTTATGTTGTACACCTCACACTTCCTCTTTCTTTATTTGTAGAGTATTGTTTCCATTGAAGAATTTATTTTCATTTAGGGAGGATGAGATGCTCCAAGATTGTACCATTTCTTTTTTGCTACCATCATATGCCGAGGCTCAAGCCCTAGCTCTGGAGTCCTTGGCTCCACCTCTTTCACATATAGTTTCCCGAGGTTATGATCTAGGAGTTAGAATTTACATTGATGATGAAGCATTAGAAGATGTTTAAGATTTGTTTTTGAACTCAAGGGTGGATCACTAAGTTTATGAACCTATTGGGTGGCCCTAAGGTTGGGTGGAGAACTCTAATGACATTTTTATGTTTTACGCCAAACTTTTTGTCAATTTTCACACAAAGCTCCTTTTAATTCATCCTCTTGGAACTCCTATAAAATTTGTGTCGAAGCTTGTACATACCACAATGTTGGGATAATCTTTGTCAAACAAGAGTGATAATATAATGCTATCTATTATAATGTATGTTCCAATTTTAAGCCTAATCATGGGATCAGTTTTATATTCTACCCATGCAATTCCATGTTTTTAGGTGTTCTTTGTTTCTGCATAGGTTTTCACATTAAATAAGTGGGGTTATAAGAATGACCTCTACCTTGTAATGATTAAAGCACACATCAAGGAAAATCAAAAGTTTCATAAATTGTCCCCATAGAAAACAATTACTTCTCTGAGAGAAAATTTTTAACTTATTACTTCTCTGGAAGATAATTTAATATATCATTGCTTTCAAAATGATCTCAAACGTTAAATGATTCATGGGAATGTTCAATCAAACCATCCTTTACATCTATAAAATTCTACAAGAGAATTGGGTTTTTTGTGATTGGAAAACCATATTGGCTTGTACACATTATATGGATGTCAAATAAAGATTATATGTTTTCTTTTTTTTTTAGTGTTACATTTTTTTTGAGAATATCTCTATCCAAAGTTCCAATGTACATGTTTTTTGGAAACATATTCAAATTATAGAATTGGAGATTTTCATAAATAATTTATGTTGATGTCATTTATATCAAAATGATTTTGTTGGTATCAAATCAAACCTTTCAATTTTATCAATTTAGCAACCTGACACACAAATGTATATAATTATTTATATTGTCAATATTTCTAACAATTGTTGTGCTCTACAATGGGGAATTATACCTAAAATACTTAAACAATACCTAAACAATATATAACAATTCATAACAATTTTTAATAAAGTTTGTGGCTACTTAATAACAAATTTCAAATTTAAATAATGAATAACCACATCAAGAGATGGAATTTTATTTTCTATATTTATTGCAAGTGAGATCAATCTTGTGTGGAATGTGTTTTCTAATTATGAATGTAATTTTCAATATATTTGAAGCCATTTCTCAATTTGTTTTTAAATGGCCATAAATATTTCATATGTCCTTCTATATCCTACATTGCATTTGTGTTCAACATATATGGAATCTAATGTCAATTGTTATATCTCAAGTAGTTTTATACTGTGAATAAAATTTCCATCCTAACTCAATCCAGATACAAATTTCCAAGATTGTAATGGGCAAAACATAATTCAATTTTTAGTTGGATTTGTCAAATTGTTTGATGGTCTTACAAATTACTTTCATGTTGTTCTCATTTGGATGTTGTTGTTGAAACAAATCAAGACTTTCATTTGTCAACTCATGAAAGAAAATTTAATGATATGGCTGATCATAGATCTTTAAATGCATTACTTCTCAAGTGGCCATGATCAAATAACCAAACACACACAGACAAATACACATCCTGCACCAATTCAATTACTCCATTTCAATCATGTTGGTTCATTTCATGGTCTTGCAAATGACACTCCTATAGTTCTCTACTACTTTTTCATGATTTTCAAATGTCATTGATGTCAATGGCTTCATCTATGGTAGTATTATGGAGCGCCTTCGACATTCGAACCCAGTTTGTTGTCCATTCCCCTAGATGATTCTACCATAACTTCCGGCATTTCAACATCATCATTGTTCCAAGATCCTTACATTTTAAGTGGAGTCTGAAAGCTTGTTTTCAGTAGTGGCACCATTACATTTGTCTCCCTACAATAAACAAATGTTGGTGATTCGTACTCGTTTTCCTTCATGTCGCTTTGGTTCTCTAACCATTTTTTGTTGATTGTGATTTCGAAGGAATACTTATTCGAAAACACAAATCCCAATAGATAATTGGATTGCCTCAAGAGTTGAGTTCTATAATTCTGATTTGTTGAATGTGCTAACCACAGATTGTCTCCTGGAAGTTGTAATAAACTATTGAAAAAGTCTCCATCAAACATACAAATCATTGTTGCATAAATTTTGTAGTCCTACAAATGGTTCCTTACTACCCAATATCCAACTTGTACTTGGTATTTTACATCAATGGATTTCACCTCTTTCTTCCCAACAACAAGGTACAAATCTAAGTCCTGAAAAGTTCGATAAACCATGTTTGTTATCTTTTTCAAAATGGAAGAAAATAATTGAAATCCAGATTGTGTTGAAAACTCATGAGACGGTAAAAAAATAGGTTGTTACTGATAATTTGTGCAAGAAAACTCATGGATTAAATACCCATTTATATAATAATTAAGACATGGTTTGCATTGCATTACAATAATTTCCTAACATGTGTAACAATGGCCACAAACCTATTAGATTTTATAACAATGGCAATTAGATTTTGTATAGATAGTGGCATTACTAGGTTCCAAATAGATATTCATGATAGTGTACTTGTCAATTTCTTGTAGTCTCTTTTCACATTCCTATAATGATGCCCTTAATTACATAACCCTTTGTAGGATACATTTGCAAATTGTGCATCAATTTTTCAATGTGTTTTTAAAATAACTGATTCACAATCATGTTGTTAAAATTGTTGAAATATCTTTTATCAAAAGATTTTTGTATTGTACAAATAATCATTATGTCTGACCACCTTTGTTTTGCGGAAAAGTTCATGTCTTCAGACCCAACACATGCATTTTTTATTGAATATTTTTAAAAACATTAAATGTTACAACAAGAAAATTTTGTTGAATAGTTTTCAAAAAAAGGGAAATTTCAATCATCCATCTAACCAAGTACATCAATATCAATGGTTCATAAAATCATGCAAATAATCATAGCCATTTAGATTATGATTGAAATTCACTCACAATATTACTTAACCTTGTTTTTGGATTGATCAAATTGTGATCACCCATGTTGAAGAAATGATCACCCCGATCTACGCCTATCCAAATAGCAATCACCTCTATCCAAGGAAAATGACTGAATTTCATTCACCCTAACAAGCTATTACACTTCTCCAAATTGCTCTATGGAGAGATGTTAACCAAATTTCAATCGTTTTCTAAACAAGTGGTAACCAAATTTCAATCATGTTGAAATAGTGGGAATTGTTGTCACCATTAACTTAAACTTATGTGCCTTCACAAAATCGAACATGAATATAAATTGGCCACTGCCATCTTATTTTATCATCTCTTCAACCTCTCTTTATGTGCCATAATAGGTTCCTAGTCTTTGGTTGCTCTTTGCAATTAGTGTAAGGAACTTTGGGGGAGCATAAGAAGTTGGAAAGAAGGATGACCACTATATGCATTACAAGGTTCCCTTGCCCAATTATTTTAACCTTGAAAATTTGCAATTGTTTATGGCAATTATTGATTGGAAGGTGGGGAGTGTGGTTGAAGTGTGTGGGCAACATGTTTGATTCACTGTCCAAGTGCCTTATAAAAGATTCCTTTCAAAACCTTACATCCAAAAGCCTTCAAGACAAATCTTCAAAAGATAAATAGTTTGGAATTGGATCAACTTATGAAGGATCTTTCCATAAGAAATTAAAGGTCACAAAGGAAAACTAGACAATCCAAAGGCCACCATTGCACCACAAACGGTTGTGATTAAGTTCTTTTTACAGAAAGATATAGCCACCTGAACATTGTATGCTAATCTTCAATTTCAATTGGAAGGGATTGATTGATATAGGATCATCGTGCAACTAAGATTTCGAGATGTGTTGCCAGCCCCCAAGTTTGAAAAGGATCATAATTGCAAAGACTATTCAAAATGAAAGAATTTGAAGCTAAAGGATGTTACTTTCAACTTGGTCCAATTAAGTGCATAATAAATGGAAATAGACGTACTATTTAAATCATATGATTATGAGTCTAAACCTGAGGTTTTATTAAAAAAATTAAATATTTTTAAAAATTGTGCTAAAGGTTCTCTCAAACCAAACAAAATAAACGAAAAATTGAAATGGTTACCTTCCAAATCAAGAGCCATTGGTGTTGACCTAATTGCTTGTATTAACAATTGAGGCCAACTATCAAGGTCTACATTTCGACTACATTAAATATATTCTACCAATTTCACCTGCATGAGATAAAGCTATCACTGTAAAATACTCATCCACCAATAGCTCTTGGCTTCTTACACAGCAGATGTGAAACCCAGGTTTGAGAAGGTATCATCATAGGACCCATAGTTGATACCTCCCCACTTCAACAATATAAGCGCCATGACAAATCTACCAAGTGAGAAATACGAACTTGCATTTAATTCTCATGTATGTTTCCCTCCCTGTACACATCTTAAGTATTTGCATTCATTCTTCTATCTGACCCCAAACCTTGCGGTTCAGACATTAGAATGCAAATCCTTCAGCAGATGATTATTGATACTTTCAGCATGCACATGCAACTGAGAAAGAATGTTTAAATACACAAAACACCAGAAACTAGATCTATGTTGGATCTATGTCCAAAGCTTTCAGAGATTGGAGGGTTTGGAAAAAAGGTGTAGTGTCTTGTTGTACAGAATCAGCAGGATCCATGCAGTTTTAGAGTGCTTCCATATTTACACAGCTGTTTCAACTCCAGTTTCTACTGCCTTGGGCTCACAAACATTGCCTCGGCACAGCGGGCACACTCTGCACACACCACCATTTCCTCTGTCAGGAGCTGGATCATAACTATGCACGTCCAGTTTATGCAACAGTAATTCAAGAACCTGACACAATAAATGGAAAGCAAATCTGACAGAAATGCAACATGCACTTCTCCTGGTTTCACAACATTCAAGATGGGTGAAAAAGGATAAGGGAGAGTGCCTATGAACTAAAAAAGCATGGAATCAGAAGAACCCATGACCTGCACTGAGGGAGGGGGAGGTGCACACACTTACCCATGGACCTCCGTTAACCACTTATCAACACAATCCTTATGGTACTCATGCTTACAAGGAAGTGTTCTGATGGCATCCCCTTCCTCATATTCCACAAGGCAAATATAGCACCTGAAATGAACCATGAGAAAATGTAAGTTTTAAGCTCACATATTCCCTGAACCTCACATGAGCTCAATATTCCCACCAAAAGAAAGAATGTTGATCCTAAAGAGAAATGGTCCTCTGCGTCTAGTGGATGTTTGTTTAAACTCACTTCAAACTGCAACCTGGTCTTCAGTTGGCCAGGCCTGTACCAACAATACACATCTACTGGTGGATTCTATCTCAGTGAATATAAAGTAGGATTGGTGTTCCACTAAAGCAGTCCTGGTGTACTCAAATTGGTACCAAGAGATTTCATCCATACAAACTGCATCATCCTGAATTGGCACCTGTACTGGATACTATCAATCTCCTGACCTCAGCACATTATGACCTACAACTGAATGAAACAGGAGTCCAGATTCAAGAGTAACAGCAATTTCCTTCTACCAAAAGGGTCCTGGACCCTAGGAAAATAAGGACAATGAGATGGAAGAACCACAGCAAAATATGCTCTGCAACAAAATAGAGTAAGTCTTCCAGTTTCTGTAACTGGCATGCAATGGCATAGATCTGACTGAATGAGATTCTTTCACTCTACCTGGATCCAAAAGAATACTTGCTCTAAGAGTGCTGTACCAAAAGTGGTCCCCAAGGGAGGTCCGACGCGCAGGTCCAATCTAAGTTATCACAATAGTTTGGATGCCACATTCCAATGCTCTCATTTCTGGACACCTTGCTCCTGGATGCAGAAGTCTGGTGGCCCGATTCAATGGCTATTAACCATCAAGAACCATTTGACCCCTCAACTAACCTCACTACATGCAGAAAAAGCCAGTACATCTCCTCTTACTTATGGTTCAAAATCTGAAGATCAAAGGCTTTTTGTCAAAGGTGAAAAAACTCAACAACTTACTGGGCCTCTTCGTCAGAGTCATGAAAAGGTTTGCAATGAGCATGAAGAGGAATCGCATTCACCACATTGAGGGGTGCAGGCTGTGAGGCCAGTGACACAGTGGCTGACCGGGACAATGCCACTGATTGCCTGTGTATCTCATCAAGAACCTGCCAAACCTAGCACCCACTTAGTGCCCCTCCTAAAAGTTGGCCTTGCAGCATAAAATAATGACTAACACAGAGTGACCACAATTCAGAAAGCATGACACCCAACCATGATCCACTACTGGGACATACACCCATGTCAGAAAACATGGAATTGGTCAAATGTCCAATAAAAGAGTTCCTTGAATTATACATATGCACATCAGACCTGCGCTCTACCAACCTGTGATGGGTACATTGTGAAGCCAAGATCTTTCCAGCAAAGGAGGGTCACCTCAAATAAAGCTTCAGCCAGCATGATGATCCGGGAGATGCTAGCTCTTGTATCCAAGTCATCACCTATGTTGTGTGCTTCACATGAGCAACGGTGACCATTGTGGCTTCCAGCACACAGTCTTGAATGAAATGAAGTCCCATCCAAACCATTGCTTAAACGACGCAATGCCCATACCTGCAACGTTGATCATAGACAGATGAGTGGTGAAAAAAATGAAGAAAATATATGGCACAATTCTGGGTCTCCTGCATCCACTTGACTTCAACATCACACAATTCATGTACAGAGAAGGTAGAGAGAGGATCACAATTAAGCCACATGCAAGGCAACATTTTGCCAGAGCCAAAAACCCTACCTGGGAACGCACACGTCTCCTCCTTTCCTCCAAGTCCAAGCTCCTGCTGCCATGTAAGGCTTCAGCATCTACAATTTGTTCAACATCACCTGATACAATGGAATTCTCCTCTAAATCAGCTAGTGCAGCCATAGTCTGTGGGGAAGTCCGGCGATGGAATGTTCCTCTTGACAAAGCATCCCAGAGCCTTCTTCCACTACTGCGCCTTGTTTCTGAAGCTGACAGGCCAGAATTCTGCCCCACAGATGTACTGCTACGGACTGAAACTGGGCCTGCACTGGACTGACCACGTGAAAAGCTGCCTTCCCGCACATTTGACTGACCCCAAGACTGCAATAAAGATGGGGCTGGCCATGTTGATGTACTGTCTGCATCTCTGTCATCTGATGCAGATGAAAAAAGACCTTGATTTGCAGAACCAGAAACCAGCTCCATTCTGTGGTATGAGTCTGATGAATCTGACAACATAAAGCTTCCTCCATCCAAATCAACAGATGATGGCAGCCCTGCATAGCTTCTCAGCCGTTCCTGCATCTCATTCACTCGATGCCGTTGCTGTGTTGTCTCACAAGTGTAATGCAACCTTTCATCATTCAGCAGCTGCCGGCTCCCACCTGCCTCTTCATCATGAATTCCTGAGGAAGAGTTCATTCTTCCTCTCTGCAAGTAAACACCCTGTCCTCTCAAGACACCAGGCTGACTACTACTACTTGCTTCTGATTCCAGATGATGGATATTGCCTTCTCCACCTGATGGTAGGCTAGGTCTATCCCAATGCACATGGTGAAACGGGGTGGACTGGGAATTGTTGGCACTGCCACCCACAGCAAGATTGACTGATGGTTGAGGTTCTGAAGAGCCTAGCTCTCTGCTGGTTGAACCCTCAGCTTCCCATGGGTTCACCTCTCCATGACTGCCAATGCTACACCAATTCAAATGATCCCGCCTTCCTGGCCTCATAATCTCCTCAACATTCAACCTCTGCAACAATCGTACACATGCACCACAAGCTCAGTAAAGCACAAGTCTTCACATGCTCATGGAGCGGCATGGTACTCACACTCTGAATTGTGCAATTCATGTTTCATGGAACATGCTCTGAAGAATCCCTCTCTCTCATGTTAGGTACCATGCATGTCATCTTGGGGACCGATCACAAAAGCACCAAGCATGAAGGTTCAGTAAAAAAAGAACCAGAATTTCAAATATAACACCAGAATCTGGAAACAACAGCCAGCAGCAGCAGACAAATGTACACATATCATGCTGAGACAACCCGGCTGAAATCTCCCCTCGACTTCAAGACAGATTCTAACATGTGCAACACCAAAAGAACTGTTGACCATCAAACCAGGCATACAATCATGCCTTGTTACTGACTCCCTCACATGATAAGTCTGTTCTAAGAAAGCAGCAATACACACGCAGCAAATCGTGGTAAGAGCATCAAAACTTCCCTGTTTTGGACTTCAACGCAAACCCTTAAGCGCAACGCTAGAAACGCAAAATATAATGCTCGGGAGTGTCTCGCAAACACAACTGGGAAAAAACAGAGCTCCGGGAGCAAAAGAATATCGAGAGAGAAAAAGAGGGAGTGAGTTCGGTTCATATCACCTCCGGATTACGACGAAACGAAGGACGGCGATCCACGGAATGAGCAGCGGCAACCATGACTACAGCAGTAGTAGCAGCATCTCTCTCTCGCCTTAAAGCAGCACGTTGATCCGATGCACTCCGACTACTTCCGGATCCCATTTCCCTTTCCTATTATGACTATTACTCTGCGTAAACTCCTCCCAGCCACAGAAACATGGAGCTCCTCCTCCTCCTCCTCCACCAGCGCAAACCCCAAACCCCGCCCTCCCTGCTTTGTGCTGTTCCAACCACAAAGGCACCTCTCCAGAACCAGTCCCCGCTTCTTGTCACATGGATAGATGTTAACAGATCCTGCACAGGAGACAACAGAAGAGCAAGGCGTGTCGAGGTACGAGCGAGAGAGAGAAGAGTAGAGCTTCACGCTTGCTCCGTCGTTTGTACCCTATCTACGCGGAAGCTCCACCGTCGTCAAGAAGCACGACGAGAAGCGGGGCGACGCCAACGACGAGGAGCGCGATGACGCCAACGACGAGTACGACAACCCCGACGACGAGCGCGACGATGACGACGACAAAGACGACGAGGAGCGCTCTTTCTCTGCTGCCCGACTCTCTTCTTCGTTTCTCTTATTTCGGGCACGTTCCCGAAATATCCCCCCCCCCCCCAAGAGACCAAAAAAGCATAAATCAAGCACATGGAGGGAGGGGTCCAAAGAAGTGAAGGTGGGTGGGTCAAATTATCTCATTTCTCACATAATTGAAAGATGATGTAAGTATGTGGTGTTGGAGGTAGATTGAAGATTTTTAATTTTTTTGATTTTTTTTCTTTTTCAGGGATTGGAGATTGGGAGAGGGAGGTGGTGGGGTAGGGGTTTAGGGTTTAAGTGATAATAATAATTATTATATATTGATTGTGAATACTTAAAATAGCATGAACAAAAGCATTGTCCTTATTCTAAAGCTTGTTTGTTTGTTTGTTTGTTTGTTATGAGTGACTTTTAACAAGTTAATATACTCCCATGTTGTTTGGGAAAAACAACATGATATGTGAACAATGCTCTAGTGTATAGAACAAGAGAAGTGTGAGGATGGTGAAGGAGCACCAGACATGGGAACCCACAAGACAAAGCCTATTAACAAGGGGAACTAACTGAAGGCCTGATGGGGTAAAGGGAAGGAAGGTAGGGAACAAGGCCAAAAAAAGATACCCAAACAAACACAAGAGAGAAAATCATAAAGAATTTAGAGCTTTCTTTTTCTTTTTCTTTTTTAAAATTTATTTATTTATTTATTTTTTAATTTATTCTTTGGTGGTAGGCTAGCAACATCCACATGCTTTTACATTTTGTCCCCTAATTAATATTTTTATGATACATGTTTTCATTGCCCAAATCTCATGTAAAATTGTCAATTTTGACTCATTTTAGGAGTTTTGAATGTAATTTGTGAAGCATTATTAGTTTACATTAGTTACAATTGTATCAAATTAAATGCAGTTCCACTGATTTCCAATGCAAAAAAGTTCACAATTGCTAGTGATGCCCAACAAGGAAACATTTCTTTAGTTTTTAAAATTATACCCAAGTTATGAAAAATATTTTAAAATACCCATGGTATCCAATCAAAGGATAGATCCATATTTCTAATTATTAAGGAAAATTTTGTCATTATGATATTTTATCACCACATGAAAGTTATAATCGAGAAATATTGTAATCACAAGTTGATTTACAACAACCTAATTAGCAATTTTTTGGAAACTTTATTTTTTTGGACAACCAATTTTATTCCTACAACCCAAGAGAAAACAAATAAAAATAATTGAAAGGCATTCGTGTAATTAATGTGCCAACAAAATCATTGACCAACAAAATGGCATTATATATGAACCATTAGGCAATTGAGCTCCATCCAATAAAGAAAAGAAGATTTGGTTAAAATAATAAAACATACCCATTTCAACCCAATTAATTGCTATAACAACAAAAAGGAATTTTTTTAAATAATATGTATTGAAATAGTAAATAACCATTCAGTATAAACCAAAGTGGAAATGGGATATTTCAAAATTACTTGATTAATTTTTGAATGAAAATGATGTGTAATGTCTTTTAAAATCACCTAATTGATTAAACAATTCATGTCAAATTCACAAATGACATTCCAAGTGAAATAAATTAGTGATAGATTATGGGTTATTGGAGATGTTGTAAAAAATATAACTACATTCCATTATTGAATCCTTTTAGAAAACAACCACAACCAAAATTCTTATGTGATGAGTGTCATTCAAAACGGAAATTAAACAAAACTTTTAATAAATAAAACATTAAATTTCTTGTCAATGGATTCAGATGATGACATTACTCATGAGAGGGTCATAAAGGTGTACATGCAAATTTTTATTTTAAAATGGCATTTAAAAATCATTTCAAGCTTTTTAAAAATATTTTAAACATTAAAAATATTAGTTTCATTGTTTTTAAAACGAATTGGGGTATTTTAAATTCCTTAAAGTCATTTTAAATTTACAAATGTTCCCATAACATATTAAGAATATTTTTTAAATTCCAAATACTTGGGATCAATTTGTTTTACCAAGACTTGAATACATTGTTCTACTATAAAGGATCATGAACATCCTAAGAAGGATGGGTTAAGCATAAATGCAATAGGTTAGGAATCATGACTTGTAAGTGGTCCAAGGTTCAATTCACTATTAAATCATGATTTAAACGTGACCCATGATAAGCAACCTAACTATAATGGGGTGAATGTATAAATAATTGGATTTCCACAAATGTATTTCATGAAAGGATTCTTCCATATCCTTGGGGAAAATATAGTGCAAATGTGTTGCTTCCAATATATTAATCACAAAATATTCAGCTTTGAAAAAGAAGCAATGACTTGCAATTGAAAAAAAACATTCAATCATATTTGGTTGGCATGTAATTGTTGCCCCTTGCTAATGATTATCAAACTCTTTCTCATTTGGCATTTTTAGAATCCATGTTATAAAGTTGTCCAAAATGAACTTGTTAGATAAGCTAGATGATCCCCTTTTCAATTGGTCAAATGTTTTTTTTTTGTTTGAATCTTGATCAACTAACTACCCTTTTCAATTTATCATGTTAGAGTTTACAACCACATCATTATTTCAATTTGATGAATCTTAGATTCAAAAAAAAATCATATGCTTAAATCATTTTAATATTGAAACTTGTGAATTCAAAAGCTAATTCATGTCAAAAAATCAAGCTAATTGTTTTTGAAACATTGAGATTGAGTTTGAGCTAATTAATTAATGCATGAGGCATGGGAATAAGAATTGTGTGTGGGTGTACATGCACATGACATCTTATATCATCAACACTTCTTAATGTTATAACAATGGGAAGACATCAAGTTTGTTAAATGTACATGATAAAATGGCTTTTAATTTATAGGGATCCTATACATATAATGCATTTTGCCAAAGATGTTTACCTTTTACAAGCATAATGGATTTGGGCAATCCAATTGTCTAAAACCCTCCCTAAATTTTGACCCCTAGTGGAACCACATGGTTTTCGTCAACTATGTGATTTTTTGACCCTTATTACACTAACTAAGTTGGTTATAATACACAAAATCTTGAATTAATATCATAATTTTTTCTTAAACATCTATGAATAATCACGTGGATTATAAACTTGTAAAAATAAAAAAAAATTAAATGTCATTGCAAATCAAATTGGAAACATCATATTCTCTCATGTGAATGGCTATTTGTTGAGTAGGTGTGGATTGAATGGAAGACGTTAACATATTTTCAACTGTGAAATGGTACCAAATAATTGAAGGACTTGTATTATTGCCTACTATTATCAACTAACATGACTTACACATTGTGAATGCAATAAACTTGCTTGGGTTTTTATTAACATCTTCAAAATGTCATAAATGTCCCATCATTTTTAACATACTTTGAAGCTTGCGACCTTGTGCATATTTAATTTCTCTTATTATGGGTGTGGTGATGATGCATAATATAAAAAACACATTGAAAGAATTTGATTCATTTTCATGTAGTGCCTATTTTTACAAGTGGTCATTTTTTAAAATTATTTATTGCAAGTGCATATCTTGATGACTATCCAAGGAGGTGGAAACAATTGGTACAAATAAGCTAGGTCTCAATCTTTATTATTAGTTTAAAGATTCATTGAAAGGCATGTATTTTATTAAAAAATTCACTTAAAAGAAAATAAATAAATAAATGACCATGTAAAAAGCACATGTGAAAAGATTAATTCACATACAAGTAATTCACTTTCCATTTCTCATCCAAAATTTAAATTATTTACCCTACTTCCAAATGTGATGACATTATTGTCAATATACGACAAATTTATTCTTATGGACATACCAAAGATTCTCTTTTCCATTGGGTGGCATCATTCAAAAGAAAGTAGAAATGTGTATCCCATCACACTTATCCATCATTTTTTTGTATTAACCTCGTGGAGTTGATTTCTACCACATATGGCCTTAAACAAGTGCAAATTAGTCGGGAACATTTTTGCATGCAAAACTTTGAAAGGCTTGATAAACTTGATTTTCCTTGGTTATAAATGATGGCATTTAAATGACTTTTCAAATAGAGGTGACATGATAAAGTCACCGTATCACTATTACAAAACCATGGTTTTTATGCTAGTTTTTTTATTATTGACTTTTATCATACCTTTCAATCATAAAGATATTGAACAAAAATGAAAATAGTCAAAATGAACTAATCGTTTTTTACACAACTTGACCAAGTTTGTCATAACTAAAATGACAAAATTGCTAATTGATGTGATGAGACTAATTTTGTTCATTGAATAATTTTATTAACTAAATAATAACATCGTACCTTTCCAAGTTCACAACTCAAGTGGCTAATTTTATTTTTTTTCCAAATTTCATTTTAATAGTAAAAATAAAAATTCATGAATTTTTTGCAATAAATTTATGTAGTTTTATTGGTAGGTGTTTTTAACCTTTAAACCTCTCACATAAAGAAGCCTTCACAACTTTTTTTATTGTTTCCTTTCGCAAAAATGGAAAGGATATATTCCATGAAATTATAGGATAAAAAAATGTTGTCAATATTGGATACCTACTTTGTAATTGTGGATTGGCCTCAAGCAAAAAGCTCTTGGGTTTTCACCAAATTTTGTATTTTGCCTTCTTTTGTAATTTCTTTCAATTTTGACATTTCAAACATTTTTTTAAAAAATTAACATTTCCAAAATAATGCAATTGCCATCAAACATGAAAAGATATTATGGTAATTTTTTTTTAAAATTTTTTTTCAATTGAACTATGGACAGGTCCAAAATGTCATCACCTTGGACGTGTCATACCAATGCCCAATCATTTTTTTCCAAGAAGTTGTCAAACAATTGTTGAACTTGCAACATACTGTGGAAATTACAACTTGACATATTTTTATCTATTATTATTATTATTATTATTTTCTTGCAACTTTATCATGACAATTTTGAATCATGTTAATTATGATGATAATATGTTCAAAGTGAGATTTGAACCTTTACCATTTAACCACCACCTCACATGGTGACAAAAAATGTTATCACAAAATAAATAAACACATGAACATTTTTAATTTACTTATTTTTAATTAATTAAAAATTTTATTTGATAATTGCATTGAAATTTGTCATGTTTTTAAATCTCAAATTGTAGAAAATACATTATATTATTCTTTAATATTTAATTTTAAAATTAACATGATGTTTTAAATTAAATTACATGGCTTATAAATCTAATTTTAAATTTTAAAAATGCATCGAATTTACTAAAAATGTCAAAAAAAAAAATTCAAAATATAATTGCACCATAAATTCAAGTATAATATTTTTATGATTAAAAAAAACTCACAATGAAATGAATTTTACATCAGAAATATGTAATTAAAATTCTAGTCTTATTTTTAAAATCTTAAAGACATTGCAATAAAACATACAAATATTTTCCAAAACCTTAGTGTAATTTTTTTATTATAATAAGTTACTTATCTAATGAAATTAATCAATGCAATTAATTTTAATAACATGTTTGCACCCTTACTTTAGTGATTCAATTATAATAATAATCAAAATAAATTTTTCAATTTAGGTATTGCAACATTATAAAAATTAACACTATATAATCACAATGTGTCATCTTTAGATGACTATCACATTAATCAAGCCAAATAACTTCACAATGGGTGTGGTATTCCCCAAATGTGTAGCATAATCATTTGATAGGTTAGGTTTGTTAGTCATAATGGATGTACCTAGTTTTAGTGTTAGTAAAATCAAACACATTGAATCATTTAAAATTAATAGCTTTGATTTTACTACCAGTTCAATCATGATGTTAATAGTGTGAAAACCATTTTTTAATAATGCAATGCCACTCAAGATGGAAAAAATGTAATCAATCTCAAAATAGAAAGTATGTGTGTTGATATTTATTTCATAGATTTGTAGCTTTTGTAAAAACAAATACATTTTCTAAGGAAACAATGTCCATTCTAGTTTTAACCTAGTTTTAACAACCCAAAATCTTGCCATCTCAAACACTTTTACACAAAAATGGCACCAAAGTCTTAAAAAATGAATATCGTGTGAATTTATCATTTTGTTTGTTAGTGAAAAGTTCACTATATGAAAATGTGTTATGAGTCTTTCTTAATGTTTGTTGCTTTCTATATATTAAGACTTGGAACCATTTTATTGATTCCACAACCAATGATGTCATGGCAACTTTCCATTGAAATCCTTAATGCATAATTAATCATTTTGTTTCAATTGAATTCAAGTGACTTAGTTTATAAAAGACCCTAGTCCTAGATAATTACCAAAAATTGTGATTTGAGTAGCAAATGAAATATAGCATTCATTTATCAAATTGGAAACTTGAATACCAAACACAACTTATAAGAAAAACCATTTAATGTTTAAAGTGGGTGATTATAGCTTGCCTTTTTGAAAATGTTTCCCATATTTAAATGGTTTTATTATTTACTAACCCAAAAAAATTTAATATTCCAAGCTTTTCAAATCATGGTTAAATGTTTTTATTACTACTTCATAACATGCATTTTCACTCAAATTGCTTGCATCACATTAACATCAATTATAGATATGACACCACCACAACACTAAATTCACAATATTTGAAATGAACACGAATGGGTTTTTCTTCTTGCATTATCAATACCACCTTTTTTTGGGCATGGGTTTTATATGTTGATTTGGAGTTCATCCTTATCTTGGGAGGTCACCCATATTAAAAACATTTGACCTAATGTGTTTAACCTTGGAATCATTACACGAGATTATATATGTCCAAAGTTCTTAGGCTAACTATTCAACGACTTGTTAGATTATGATTATTTGAATTCATAATGAAATTGTTGGTTTTAATGGATGTGCAAACAATTTTTTGGATCATAATTTTTTTTGGGTCGACTCATAAATCATGATTATAAGATTTTTTTTTGAAAATTTATTTCATTTTTGTTACAACATCTTGATTAGCTAACCCATTATTTCAAAGAAAAGTAGTAAGGAGGTGGGTGTGAATCATTATTTTGTGATTGCACCCAAATATGTTACTACAAGCAAATTCATAGACACTATTAAAAAACACAACAAGATTTTTGAAATACATTAGTAAATTTTGAAGTTCAAGAAGGTTCTTCAGCACAACTCCAATCCACTTTCTTTGGGGTTGCTTATTATGAAGGCTACATATTTTCTGTTGGGTAACCAACTTGATAATTCACTCCAACTTCAAATTATATAACCCCAATAGTCGTCACTGCAACATCCATTGGAAATGTGCTACGGTCGAATTGTGGATGAACAATGGGTTACCCACCTTGGTAACATGTTTTGTAAACCATCTTACATTACCCTCATTCACATTACATTAGCACCTACTTATGTATTATGGATTGGTCAAATCCTTGCCCATTATGTTGGATAAGGCACCATGCAAGCCCATTAGGGCAAGTTAGGCAACAAATATAGCTAACATAGTGGGCAAGGGCAAGGCCATTCCATGGCATTCAAGTCTAAGGTGACAAATTCATTTATTTAAAAAAACATTCATCTTCAACATAGACATCTTGGTTACTATTATGAATGTACAATCATCATCATAAGAAGAAGAACATGTCATATATGTGGTCAAGAAAAATGACTTAATTTTTCACTTTAGACTTTAACCCTTAATTAACATTTGACCCAAAAAATCTCAATCCAAAAGTCAAACTAACCCCCCTACAATTGTGCCCAAAAGTCATGTAAAATGTCCAAAAAATAAAAATCTGAGTTGTTAGAGTTGTAGAATTTCAAGCTGAATGTTTGGTATTAAAAAACAAAATCGGTTGAGAAATCGAAAATCGCCCCAATTGAAAGTTTTCTTTTATAAAAATCTAGACAACCTTCAAAATTTCAAGTTTTTGGAAAATTTGATCAAAATATCATGTTTCAATGATGTTAAAAATTCTTGGATAGATAAAAAGGCATATGAAGTTTATAGAACAAAGAACCTACCAAATTTGAAGGTTTTTTTTTTTGCAAATACAAGGTCAGGGGACACTTTGAGGGCAAGAGCCATACTAAAGTTTTGCAAAGGCATGGTGTTCTCATTTCCTATATTCTTAGGAGTTCAAGCTTGAGCTCCACAATCTTCATCTGCATTCTTCGGCTCACTACGTAACCCAACCCTGCAAATGAAAATTGGATGACATGAAATTAAAACATGTTCCTTTGGCTCAGCAAAATGATTTTGGCCTAACATTTTTGCACAAAGTTTTTGTTTGATGGAGCACGGCTAGAGAGATGTTCTTAATGTAAGTGGATATGTATTATGGGCAAGCAAATTAACCTTTTCTTAAGTAGCAAGGTGAGGAACTTGGCACAGACTAGGTAGGGAGATTGTATGTGGATGGTTGTATCAACTATGTGACAGGAATGAAACAAAAATCCTTTCCTATCCACACACCATCCATCTTTCATGGTGAGTTGAGTTGGTGGGTAATGTATTCGGGAAGGCACTGCCATGTATAACAACCCATGGTCCAGATTGCATTCTATGCCCTTGCCATAGACAGAAGATCCTACTCCAAGGAGAAGGAAATTGTGTTGTGTAAGGCACCCTCAAGTCATAATGTGCTCCTATGATACAACAGCAATAAACTTGTGCACTCACAGATATCACCCACATTCAAAATAATGTGCCAATTATTTCTCCTCCCCTGTCCTCTAAATAACAAAGGCAAAACTGCAACAATTTTTGTGCTGTCACAAGTTGTCAACTATCTTCAAAAATGTGATCAAACCCCGCCAACCATAAAATACCCAAAGCACCCAAAAAAGGGGGAAAACAAGGAACAAAATGGAAGGACCCACATCCAAGAAAACAAATGAACCCCATCTAAGAGGGCAGACCACAAGAGGAACATCAAGTTCACTAACCCCTTCCTGTTGCAAGAAACATATCAAATAAGGAAAGGGGAGGACCTCTTGAAAAGAGGCCTAACCTAGATGAACCCTCACCATCTACAACAGCACGTTTCAAAATAGAGACCACCTGCGTGCATTGTACCACCACCGACACCCTCTGTCTATAAAATTCGCACAAATGAAAGAGGGGAGCCTTCAATGCAAAAATCATCAGAAAGAGCAGATGTGTAGCAAAATCCGTAATCCTGGATTTCAATTGCGGCACTCAAAAAATAGAATTACCAACCCAATTGAGTCTTGGTATCCAGGAAAACATGTCAAAACAATCTGTCAATCAAAATAGCTCATTCACATCCTTTTTGAAAGCCTGGTGGTAAAATGTGTATGAAATTGGGAAGTGTGAAATCTGCAATGCCAAAGTTCACCCATTTCAGGGCCTCACCTTTTGTGTAAACCATCCTTTGCACTGCAACAAGGATCAAAACATGAAATGCTTCACCCAGAAGAATTACTTCCCTTGTAATGCTAAGATACCTCCTCCCACCTCCATTTGCTCACTGAAACAAAATATACCCAAATCATCCATTTTCAATGCTGGTTATCATTCCCCTGATTTTTATCTACTGCCATCACCACCCACATTGATGTGTCAGTTCACTGTACTGCATTCATAGAGATGCACAGTTCACAGTGTTACTGGCAGTTTTTCCAATGTGGGATGCAGCATAGTCCTCTGCATGTCTGAAGTCAGGGTCAACAAACTCCAGATTTGAGAATCTAAACAGTCATGTATTTCAGGAGATGTCACACACTGTACACCATCTCAAGAAATGGTACTAAACTAGGACATGCTTCAAATACTCTGAATCCCTTTTGGATCGCTCCTCAAATCTTTTGAACCACTGCTCAAACAGACCTCGAGGAACTGCAAGCTGAGTTCCCTGTACACTACATGATGATTGCATGAAATTAAACAGGTTCTGACCCACATTCATTGCCACTTCCTCAATTTTGCGGCAGTGGCCCACATTAAGGGTGGGCAAAGTTGCCAAATCTTCAATTGCCAGCCCAATTTTGGCTGTGATAGGGGGGGATGCTGACTCTGTCAAGTGCATTTGGCTGCTGTTTGGCCACAGCAGTGAAAGAACAGCAGATGGACAGGAGCTATATACAGCACCCCGGAACTGGAAAGTAGAATAGGGCGACTGGATGTACACTGCTACAGCCTTATGGGGTGGAATTGAGAGCTCATTTAGCAGATATATACACATCTCTGTAACTTGATCATAAGCTTCACCTGCATAACAACATGTATCCAACACCCAAAATCTGAATGAGTGCAGCTTCCCAACTAACAAAGCTGGGCCACATCTTTGAAGTATGCAAAAGCATGATATTTCTCTCTGCTAACCAAATTCTCTCTTTTAAACCAAACCAATATCAACATTTCCAGAAGACCTGACAGAATTCCAAAAGGACAAGATACCCAATTTGCACCCAAGAATTAAGCAAAGACAATAATTTGATTTGAGCATCAGTGGTATGTATTTCCCCACATCTCAAGTGCTGGAAAAGGTGACAGACTTGAAAGCCATTCAGCTTTAGGGATGATACTGTCCATGTCCATGAAGCTTACCAACAAATATGTCCATGTCCAAGAGCCAATGGTGGCTATCAACTTGGCTGAAGTTTGAGGCATCCAGTGGGTAGCTCCGATTGGGGAAAAGAACACCAAAAATGTTAGCTTGCTGTACTTCCTGACCAACAAAGCTTGCAACGATTTTCTCCATCTCTCCCATATTTGAATCCCTGCCATCGTCTGAATCACGAGTAAGTGCTCGTTTCTTGCGCCGGGTAAATGACTCATCAGCATCCCCGTCAAACTCTGGTGACTCAATTGGCCTGATTTGGCGCCGCCCATGAGTTATAATCATTCCTGCATCTGAGAAGAGACAGAAACAAGTAAATTATCTGTCTTCCTTATTTCCTTCCAGAAGGGTTTGTGATCTTCTCTCTCAATTCTCTTTTGCTACCAAACCATTTATGAGCAATCGGATGTAACAAACCTTGTCCATCAAAGCTCCAAATTGTACAATTCATAATTGCTACAAACACTCAATTGCTGGAAATCAATACTCTTCACAGTATTTTTGCAAGCTTGATTTCATGATGTTGAGTGTCTGCTCAATCTCAAGCTCAATCTTGTGAATTGCAGAAGAAAGAAGACAAGTCACAACAAAATGGATGTGTGTGTGTGGGCACTAGGGTAACACACCAGAAGACCTTGGGATGAATATCTGGGCTGGTGTTTTAGAATCCATCATGTACCCACTGCCCAGAAGTGCGTTGTCAACAACAAAGATGCTGCAAAAGCTTAGAATATTATCCTGTAGAATACACAATGAGTGAGATGATCAGTTCACATAAGACTCCTTTCAAGAGGGGAAAAAACCCCAAAACATCTTCAGTCCCTGTAAAACCCTAAATTGGAAAAGGAATGAATCAGCAACATATGAGATTAAAGCTCAAGAGTTTACAGTGGGATTGCACAATTCATATGCAAGTTCACCATACTTGCAAGCAAGATCTGAACTCCGGAAAAAAATTAGTGCTGAGCTTTATACCTGCTGCTGCGGAGTTTGCAATCATCCGCACTGCAAGAGGAGATCTTCTTTGAGGAGCCAAAACCGTGAGTCCTAGGGAAATGCTTTGAAAAAGCGCTAGCTACCCAAGAAGAAAATTGCGGCCTTGCGTCTTGAAAAGTCCATGAAGAGAGAGAGAGAAAGATTTGGAGGTGCACATGTTTCTCACATGTTTCGGCTACTTGTAATCATTGTGCTCACAGACTCGGCGGCGGCGGCGGCGGCGGCGGCTAAGTGTTGGTAGACAACAAATCCACAAAAAAATTCAATAGGGAGGAATTGTGAGAAGGGATGGAAAGAAAGGAAAATAGAAAAAAAGGGAAATGGGTAAAGATCTCAACTGCAAGAACCACAGACAAAGGCAGTATCCAATATTCAAGCGGACAAAATCTAACAAAAGCAGCCTGCGATGCTTTACTTACAAAAAGAGTAAACACAAAAGAGCTAGAGATGATGAAAGGCTTTCTAGATTCGAGACCAACCTTGATATGGGTATTACCGAAAAACCCCAGACAGACAGACAGTCAAACAGAACTCCCAAATTCTGCCTAGAAAATTTCAAGGTAAGAGGAGGACAAGAAGAAAGAGACAACCTACAAACTGCGCAACAAAACGAAGAAGAAGTGCGAATTTTCGTCTGGAAAGCTGTTGTTGTTGTGACAACAGCACAAGCAAAAACACAACTCCCCTAAAACAAAACCAAGACTATAACACTCCAAATCCCACCAAAACCCAAGAACAAAAGAAACAAAAAAAAGAAACAAACAAACAAACAAAGAAAAAGGAAAAACCAAACCAAACCAAAAAAAAAAACAAAAAAAAAATTCAGCAACCAGCAAAAGAACAATTGAAGGTAGAAGAAGTCAAGTGTAAGAAGAAAAACATAACAACAGAAGAAGCAGCATTGGGAAGAGGCAAGCCAGTGAGGAGCTCAAATGGTGGTAATGTGAGGAGAGCAAGCCACAAGCTGCCTGGCCCAGGGGAGCAACAAGACTCCATCCCAGCCCCCCCCCAAACAAAAGAACTGAAGGAAACAAAAATAAATTATCACTTCTAGAATCTTCTGACAATAGTCAAAGAACCGGGGGTTCTCAATGACGGCCCACCCCCCCCCCACACCCACTCAAAACAAGACAAGTCTCACACAATCCCCTTCGCAAAGGCAAGTCTGTTCTAGAATCCTTCTAAGCTGTCAAAGAACCGGAGGTTCTCAATCACGAACCCTGGCTCTCTGGGCCGTTCTTTGTTCGCTCGTTTAATTTTATTTTTATTTTTTTTAAAAGAGACCAAATAATAGGAAACCCGTCCCCCCTCTCTCTCTCTCTCACTCAAAGGACAGGCCTCTTCTAGAATGTTCCCTGATAACCGGCGGGGGCTTTGGTGTCCGTATGGATACCCGTACAACAACAACAACACCGGGCTGTTTCTTCACTGCTGGGCTGACTCAGGCAGCTGGCTGGTACCTTCTCTCACCTTCTTGAGTGAGACCTCCTAGTGGGCAACATTTAACCTCGGTTAAATGTTAAACTTGGTAAAGGCCCAAGGTCGAGGGTGTTCCCAGAATAAGGGTAATGCCTGAGGCGGCCGTTCGCTGCCGAGGTGGTGGTGCTCAAACTCTGATTGTGCCCTCGCCCAAGGCCCTTGTTGAGTGTAAAGCCCTTGTTCTACCTCCTTTGACCAATTTGTTGGCCTTGCCTACCAAGGCAAGGATATTGTGTTTAGATTCATTATAGGCTATATAGTAGCTTAAGGGATTTTGACCCTTAGGTAGTAGTAGTAGTAGGTCTGTTTTTATATGAGGATTTTTATATGAAAGATGATATATTTTGGTTTGTGTTGAAACTTGAGATTAATAATTATAGAGTTTATAATATGCATCTTGAAGGATTTTGGTTTCTTTTAGAGGATTATTTTTTTTGAAGATTTTATTTTTGCATGATGAAATATTTTAAGCAATAAATATCATAAGGAGTACTAGTAAAAAAAAATTCACTTCGTTGTGTATCGAAATGGTAATCTATCAATGTATCATATTCCATCATGCATTATGTCATCGTGCATCATGTTATATCATCAACATAAATCCTATGGTACATATGTATTGTGTAAGGAAGGGTGGGAATTTTTTTTAAATGCCTACATGCATAAAAGAACTTTATAGATGAACATCTAAATGTTTGTTTACTATACTGTAATTGTTAATGTATCAAAAAATATTAGTACATTAAATTTTGAAAATATATGGATAAGATATTATAATATTTCTAAGTTTATGGGTAAGGTACAATAATTATTAATTTAGTACCTAACCATTAATTTACTGTTGACACACATGTGAACAATACATTGAATGTATTATTAATATTTCACACTTGAAAAATAAATGATTACATATGAAAACTTGACACCTAACATACATTTAACAACATTTTTTTGTCATAAATAACTATAATTTACCATTTTTTTTATGCACCAAAGATTTATTAATACATTAAGGATTTTTCAACATATTTAAATATAGAAAAAAAACAAGAAATTTTTCAAAATAGAAGGACAAGAGGTGGGCCACATTTCCAAGTTTATAGGTCAAGTAAAATAATTGTTAATTTAGTAAAAAAACCCATAATCTATTATCAAAATGTGATGTGAGCAATACATTGAATGTATCATAAACATATTTTCACACTTGAGAAATAAACCTTACATATGAAAATTTGACACCTAATATGCATTTACTCATTTTCAATAATAACTAATTATTATTAACCATATGTCATTAATACACTAAAATTTTATTGATACATTAATGATGTGTTGATACACTAATGATCTTTTGATACACTAAGATTTTTTCAACCCTTCTAAACATAAAAAGACCAAGAATTTAAAAAAACAAATGGACAAAAGGTTGTCACATTTCCAAGTTTATGAGTAAGGCAAAACAATTGTTAATTTTGTTTTAAAAAATTTATTTATTTTCAAGATGTGATGTGAGCAACATTGAGTGTATCATAAACATATTTTCACACTTGAAAAATAAACCTTACATATGAACATTTGACACCTAATATACATTTACAATCATTTTTTATTATAATTAATTATTATTAACCATATGTCACTGATAGTACACTAAAGATTTATTAATACATTAATGATCTATTGGTACACTAAAACTTTTTAATGCATTCAAGATTTTCCAACTTATCTAAACATAGAAAAAACATCAACTTTAAAAAAATAAATCGACAATAGGTTGCCATGTTTCAAAGTGTACAAATAAAATCAAAAATAATTAATTCAATTGAAATGCACCATTAATAAGATGTGGTGTGAACAATACATTGAATGTATTATAAACGTATTTTCACACTTGAGAAATAAACTTTTACATATGAAAATTTGACACTTAGTACACATTTACCATTAGTTTTTATATTATAACTAACTATTATTAACCATGTGCTATTAACATACTAAAGATTTGTTGATACATTAATGATCTATTGATAAACTAAAAAATTTATAGTCCGTCTAAACATAGAAAGGGCGGGAATTTTTCCAAAATAAGTGGACAAGTGGTTGCTACTTTTCAAAGTGTACGGGTAATGTAAAAAAATAATTAATTAAACCAAAATGCATCACTATGCTACTAACATGTGGTGTGAATAATACATTGAATGCATTATTGGTATTTGACACTTGAGAAAAAAATCTCTATGTATGGGAAAATTGACAGATGTTACACATTTCTCGCCATGTTTTGATTTTAAATAGTTGATATTTTTAATCTATTATAGATATATGTTGAACTTCCAACTTGCATATTAAGGTTTAGGGTTACATTTTTCAAGCTTTTGCATATCAAACTTAACATGAACTTCCTCTTCACATGATTTTCTTGTGTTATTCCAAGGGTGTTTTGAAGCATTCTTTTGACATTTTTACAAATTTTTCACATGCCATTGTGACCTAATTCTATGTAAGTCAAAGATTTACCATGTTTTGAATTCATTGTATGTTGATTATCACAATCTGAATGTAAGGTGCATAGAAACTAATATCTTTTACAATGGTTTTTGTAGGCATGGAGGGGAATTTGCCGTTGTATGAACATGGCGATCAAGTTGAACTACATGCATTAAAAAATGTAATTCAAACACCACTAGATGGGCCTTTTGATCATGAAAATTTGATGCGAGAAATTATCATTCGACACACTGGGATGCAACAAGGCCCTCGTTTTGTTGAAGTTACATTCATCCCCACAATTTGAGTGTTAGATTTCATAGTTGGTGAAAAAGGTAAAGACGATGGACAATGTCACTTACTTTGCAAAAAACGCATCATCCACCTTGACAATGATTTGTAACAACTGCAAATAGATAATTCTTTCGAGTTTTCAAGGTTCAAATTTTGCCCTCTATTACATTTATGCACCAAGATTTGCATACGTATTATACATGTTTAGATGTGATGTTCACCATCTAATGAATTAATTTTACTAGTTTGCAAACATGAAATATGTGACTTATTGTATGTTTTATAATGTAATATATGTTCATAAGTAGCACAAATTTGGTTGGTTGGTTGTTTATAGGTACCAATGTCAATATGGTCCCAATGATCTCACAAATGTTATGAAAAATATTACACAAAACCACAATGCAACTCCAAAACAATTGGACATCAATGGAAAAGTAATCCCATTAGGGATAGGCTGCAAAGGCACACAAGATTCAAGAACAAATGGGGTGGTTCTATAAAAAAAAGGATGTAGAACCGAATTCACCATTAAGACATCATATTTGCTCAAACATGTATTAAAGTTATGTTTCATTCAATGAAATCATCACTACTACAAAATGTGGGTGCAATTCACGAGTCCCTGTTTATTAGACCAGTGAATTCATTCATCTTCACTGGTCCCTATTCATTACAACCAATGAATTCATTCAAAATCCAATGAAATCATTTGGCGTACAGGGACACCTTTTGTTGTAATGCACGTTAATCAAGATGGTCTACATGTCCATGGGGATTTGAATATGGGTGATAGATATGCATTTGTTACACATTTATCAAAACAAATCGAGGATTTTGTGATGAAATAATTAAGGCTTGGACTCACAGTGTCTCAAACTATGGCAAAACATAAGCAACATGTGAAGAACGTCATGTTAAAGACATGTGAGTTGAAAAAAAAATGTTCCTCACTGAGCAATATGTCAAGGTGTTGTTTAGGAAATTGGCTCAAGAAACATACCAACTACATAAGAACGATGCAAAAAGTGTGCATATGTGGGTTCAACAAAACACCAACTCAATGTTTTACTATCAAGAAACTAGGGTAGAGGTGGATGGTGGTCTCATTGGGCAAAACATGCCTTTCACTTTGGGTATCCAAACACCATGGCAAAGGCAGATGATGATTGAACATGGGCACCAAGAAGGTGTTGGAGTTGATGCAACCTTTGGGACAAATGAAAAAAAGGTGATACATTATGTCCGATACATAATACATGCACACGTGATCTAATACACTAGTGTATATGTAATCTAATGTTATTGAAACATTAATAAAACAAATGAACATACATAAACAAAATACATGTAGAAATTTGAAATTGTTAATAGATCATTCATTACATTTCTTGTCAATGTTTAACTAACATATCTCTATTGTGAATTGTGGTAGTTCCCCCTTTATACCATGCTGGTGTTTAACCAATGGCACAATGGCATTCCTATAACATAATGCATCACATCATGATGTCAACAACAGGATTCAACACCATGGATGCATGTTTTGAATGAAAGCATTCATAATACTCACCCATCATGGCATCCCAATGTTTTCATTGTTAATTGTGCCTGAGGGGAAATCAACTACATCAAGTAAAATCTTTATCCTTTCCCCCTTTCTATTCAACAAATTGCCAACTATCTATTATGCATGTCATTTGCCCCCATGGATGTAACATGCATCAACATTGATTGTATTTAAATCTACCAAATTTCATATATAATGCATTTTCTTTCTTGTAGGACTATATGGCTAAACATTGCCATTTTCTTATGTTTGTGGCATGTGAAATGAACATGGCAAAAATGTTATCATTTACCACAAATTGGTTAATGACGAAAGTGCATTAATTATGATGTGTGGAAGAGACGAGGAACCCTAACCAAATGTAGTAGCCCACTGAAAAATTGTTATGGCTTGCGCACATTGCAGGGCTATGGACACACGTTGTCGATAGTGGGAAATGAATATCAAGGGGATTAAAGAAAATTGTTGATGACACATGATAGTGTTTTGTGCACATGCAATTAGGAATGAATCAAAACGAAAATGAAGATACCCATACGTCTCAATAGCAAGGGGAATGAAATCATTGTTTGGTGCTCATTTAACGTAAGATCATGTCTTCTCCTCAGCAACAATTGTCGTTGCATGTCCACTACACCATATTTGTGCAAGTCAAATTAATAATAACAATGTCTATCAAAGTACGGACGCCATTTCTAGTAATAAGAATATCCACTTGTCATCAAGTGTGGTGATGGAAAAGGTGGGAAACTTCCTTCTAAACATGTGTTCCGCTCTCCAAAATAATAACTATAATAGTATCCTAAAGTGCGTCATGGGCTACTATATGCTCATTCCCACAGGGGCATCAAAACAAATGGGTATTTAGATCATCAATGGTATGACCACATTGACATCGTGAAAGGTGTGCAATTTGTAGGATGTGGCAAGCCAAAACGGGTATGTAGTGCTGTAAGAAAGTGGACCAATGATAAATGGAAGCTAGTGTGGAAGGACGAGCTAATAATCAAGTGCTTGCCCTTGGACTTGCACATGAATAGAGATGTCTTCACACGATATCCGAAGGAATGTTTACTAGAAGGGAAACAAATTCCTACTTGTGTAAGTTATCCATTAAAGAAGCCTTCAATTGGGGGTAAAATTGAACCACTAGGTTCTCAAAAGGTGGGACATGAGGGTGTACACCTTGGGGTAACATGGTTTAGACATCTCGTAGTGCCATTCGGAACAAGGAAGTGCCAGTTTCAACATGTGTTATTATATCAAGAAGAATGGGGTGATCATCCTGCTGGAAACAAAGGACAAGTGTAGGAACGATCAATGTTTTAACACCCCAAGAATGTGGGGGTAGTAGTTCGAACCACAAAAGGGAGGCTAAGCTTGTTCAAAAAACTAGGAATAATGGCCTAATGACAAACTAGATGACTGGTAGAACCACCAAAAGATCTTGCAACAAGTAATTTCTTCAATGTAATTATGGTACGAATATCAAACTCAACATAATGTTGCAAAATATCAGGAGATGGGAACATTACACAAAGCAAGTAGCCCCAATGTTGGGCATAACACAACAAAAGCATTGCAAAAGCCACATGAAGATTTGTAAACATAGGGAAACTAGATTTTGTCTTGAAATCCTTGTGGCGAGCCTTGGCCATAAACAATTCAATAAATGATGTAGATCCCACTAGTGCACCCAAAATATGAAAATTTGTGTCGGGAATAAGAAAGTTAAAAGGAAATGATATAGAGTGGTCCAGCCCTTGAAGAGACCAAATTACACATTTCATTGGTTGCACTGAAAGACTTAATGTTGATAATTCATGTAATCGTAAAAACATAGGAACCACATCTAATGCAGGACCTACTATATGTGTATCATCCGCCAAGGAAGGGAAAACACAAGTAGGGTGGGTTGTTGTTGTAAGGCGAAGAGTGCAAAGGTGAGCTAGAACAAACAATGTTCCTCCTAATAGGTCACGCTGTTATGTATTTAATTCTAACAAAATGACTATGAAATCCCCATGAAAAAAAACTTGGGAAAAATATTGTGAGGATGGGTGTGCATATAATTGTCAAACAAATGGGAAGAATTGATACAAAAAACCAAACAAAGACCATAACTCTTGAAAAATGGTTGATTATGACATTGAATTGAAGGTGTTATGGACATCCACCTGTAGCACCACCCAATTTGGGTGCAAATTTAACATCGTTCGAATGTTGTGAACCATTGTCCCACACCCACCATGAATCATTACACCAAATTGATGAGGATTAAAACGTTCTGCAAGAATATTCCTAAACTGAATAGCTAGAGTGCGGACAATTAAACGATAGGTCACATCACTAATCGTGATGGGATGTATTTTTCCAAACTGCTTCTCCAATGTTAAGAGTCGAAATGCAAAAAACAAACGTGATACTAAAGGTGGAACATGATTTTGAACAATGTGCCCACATACCTCGAAAAAGAGGTTAAAACCATTCGCAAAATCATTTGGGACAAAACAATTTCATAAAAGTTCATACACCATATTCGAAAGGGCCATCGGAAGAAAGACGTGAATGAGCCAAGGCAAAAACAAATTGCTCCTAATTTAAAATAACCTCTGTCTTAGGATGGACATCATTAACAAAAGGGGGGAAATCAACTTTAGCAGGTGGGTGGAGAAGACGAAGGATTCCCATGGTCTCATTAGATGGGGCTGTAGGTGTGCTCGGAGTTAATGCACGTATTGCTCGAACGTACTCCCCTACGTGAACAAAGGCCCATGCACAACATAATCATGTTGATGGAGGTGGGGTAGGATTTGGACTCAACTCCAAACATTTGTGAGAAATTAGAACGAATGTTCTAATCATGTGCTCTTCCTGTAATGCCTCCTAGTCACCACCACATGCATATTATCCATTCACATGCATCTACCTACCTAATAGCCATCAAGTGCCTTACCTACTTACCTACCTACATAATAACCAATATATTCCTTGTGTGCTTACTATGATAATTATCCATTTAGATAGCTAACTAGGTATAGCTAGTTTACCTAGCTCAGGTAAGAGGGAAATAGGAGGTTACCAAATTGGAACCTTGGTAAATTAGTTGTGTTCATTGACAAATGAAGCACAAGGCTATTATTAGACTTCAGCTTTGCCCCATTGCTCACTACCACTGACAATTAACCAATTAATTGATGATAAAAATTTGATAATGTGAAAACTAACTTCCATTCAAACGAAAATATTAAATAAAATTTTGTGCGCCTTGAATTGAATTTATATTTAGTTGGATGAAATTTCAAATCAACTGAATTCAATTTCAATTCAGTTCAATGATTGGATTAAGATTCAAGTGAAGAGAAATGGAATGTAAATTGGTGGAGAAGATATTGAAAACTTGCTTGTGAATACATCATTAAAAAAGAAACCTTAGAACACAAATCCAAAAAGACATCTTTCCATGCCTCTTTACTTGGGAATGCATTAAACATGCTTCAGTTTGGAACCATACGACTCTGTGTTATTGAACCTAAAATCGTCCTTCCTAAACCAGCTCCAATGAATCATTATCACTGAAAATATGAGATACTTGCATCTCCTCCATCAAATAATTCATGAAGCACTGGCAGAAAATTTCTAGGGTAGCTGAAAGGCACATTATAAAGTGGAATTCTTCCTCTGTGAAAGGGGCAGGCTTTTTGTCCCCAGGGGGGCGGTATTCTTTAAAAAATTACAGCAGTTCCACATCAAAAATCAATCATCAGTTCAGTTCCAAGTCAAACAATAGTGATGCATAGTAACCTACAAAATGTTGCTTTGCTCCATTATGAAAAAGAAAACTCACAGTGAGAACTGATATGTAGGAAAGTTGCGAACCTTGTTCTTGACTAACTTGAAAAGGTTTGAGGCGCCTCTACCTTTTCCTGCCTGCATCTCATGTTGAATACAATGACTGCAGCATCTTAATGCAGTAAGCAAAGACATCACACCAAGTAACCAAGAAAACACTTCTTTACACTTGTTTACAGTTATGACAAATTCCTGCCATCTAACTGGTAAATTTCTGGGCCTGACAGTTCAAATCTGAATCCTCCACTCAAAAGAAATTCCAAATTCACAGTGAAGCCTCCATGTTGTACCCAGTTGTTAGTGTGTTGCATACGGTGCAACTCGCACATAGGACAGAGATCGTGGTAGACGTACAGGACCATGACTGAACCTCTGCCCAGTTGCCATTGCCACACCATCATTGGCACTTGCTCCTGTTAGTGACCCTTCTCGCTTCCACTGCAGATGTGAGGTCCCAGAAAAGGGCTTTCTTATACCAGCTGGTCTCCGCAGCATGTGCAATTTTCCTCTTAAGACACTATCCCTTGAGAAAGGATGTGCAATTGGTTGATGAGACCGTTGCATGGAAGCATGAACAATAGGTGGGGTTATCATTTCAACAGCTGCATCATCCTTGCGTACAACCTGGTCAATAACACAACCAGATTTCATCATTAAACAAATCTTTTCATGATTCCTGTGAATTTCTTGATGCATACAATTTAAGTCAACCTGAACAGGAAATAGAGATACTAAGGTTATAGAGACTTCAGATCTGGTAAAATATCAGCAAACATGATACTGATGACACTCAACCCTGAAGAAGGGAAAACAGAACCACAAATAAGACTAAGGAGCAGTTTCACTGACAGTGCCAGTTATACACATGCTCAGAGACCTTCAACAGCAACATGTATGGTGGTGACAAGCTACATAAAATCCCGACTAACTTCATCATCTCCCTGTAATAGGTTGAGATCAATGTCATACATCAAGCAACATACTGAGTCTTTGTCACAAGGCCAGCAGTAAAACCCAAATAGAAGAAGGCCAAGGAAACCAAGGAGAAAGAGAAACATAAGAAGAGAAAACAAGAAACACAAACGACAAATAGCCAACCAAGATGGAAGACTCTAAGAGCATGATCTTTTGAGGATACCGCACATAGGAACTGAAGTGTTAGCTGAGCAAAACTTGACTGAAGGAAGGTGGTTACAAATAACCTGCTGTACCTTCAGAGTACGTGATAATAGTGAGGATTCATTTAATGCTAGAGCCTTCTTCACTGCCTCTTTAGTAGAGAACTCCACATAGGCAGACCTGCCACATGTCAATACAATAACTGGCATTCAATAACTGTTATGGTGGGTTTGGATAGATGAGACATATGCAATGTAAAGGAGAAATCCATTTGACTTTCTTAGGGCAATCATGAGGCATAATGTTTTCATAACTACTGAGGCCTTTTCCATAGTTACTATTTTAGTCAGCCTGAATAGAATGGAGAGATGAATAGATAACGAGGATAATAGAGACTTCAGATCTGTCACCATTTCAGCAAACAGAAAGACAAGGAACCCCAGCTAGACTGGAGAAAACAGAAACAAAACTGAGGAGCAGCTCACCAACTGCTGCAGTCACAGACATGTTCAGAGACTCATAAGGGATAAAATGTTACATCTAAAATCACAAGATGAGTCTGAGGATATCCAACCTGATATCATTTGTACTATCATGAGATGATGATATGGGTCATACTTTGAAGCTACTAGGGGATGAGACCAATTGCTTTAAAGAATTGAAGACACTCCCACTAGGGAGCTTTAGAACAAATGCAAGAGAATCACAAAGGATCTGTGAGAGAAGCACTTCCAAATTGCCAAGGCAGATGACTTCTAATATATCTATGATTGCAGAGAAACCTCCAATAACACTTTGAAGGTAACCATTGAGTCAGTTCCGGCCAAACCATAACTAACATGGCAAGAATGTGTGCGGTCATAACATTATAAGTGCCACTCAATAAAGTATCAGACCATCACCTTCACCACAAACAGCATTGACTACCTACCATCCCCATTGAATTCATCAGCTGCCAACAGTGGGTGTAGATAAGTATAAAAATCTGCCCATACAAAAAGTGGCATCCTGAATTTCCAAGAAGACTCAGTCATGATGTTGGCAAGAACTCCAGAGACATAGTCAACAAAAAAAAGTCAAAAGTAATCCTCATTTCACGTTAGCTTGCATCTGCAATTTCATTTCATTAGTTTTGGACAATTGACAAAGAGTAAAAAGGTAAATCTTGACATACCCTTTTGGCTTTCCAGTGGCAACATCAGCCAGCAATGTAACACGCACTATTTCTCCACAGTGACCAAAATGCACAGCAAGGGCAGCTTTGGTTGCAGCAAAGTGTACCTGCCAAACCACGCCAACATCTGTTAAGAAGCTTGGCATAAAAAAACTGAGATTTTCTTACTTAACTCTTCAAACACTGCCTACTCTACTACAAAATTTTATATCATGAACCAGATGCAAATCTGCCCTCTGCATAGTAATATCCAACTTAGACATCAAGCAATGAAGAATAAAGATTTAGTGATGCAACACATCTCTGCTGTTGTACAAACAACTTTCCACAATATTCATATAGCTATTGTGATACCATATCTATGAGATTGCAGAGAAAACTCTCCAAGAACAAGGTAACTGTTATGTCAACTCTGGCTAAACTAAAACAAACATGACATGAATGAGTGCAGTCATAACCAGGTGTGTTATCAGTATGGGAAAACCATATATCAAAGAAACCCAATGATGCCTTGTTTCTTTCCAAGCCACAACCACAAACATTGGATGTACTGGAGCTTTCATGCAGCAAAGCAGAATCATTTTTCAGTTTGTCAAAAACTTACATTGCTGACAAAAATTGACCGCGCATTGATGTCCTCTTGACTTGGCTGAAAGAGCAATGGCCTCATGCCTGTGCCACAATTAGGACGAGTGTTAAAGACATGATAATATAAGAAATGCTATGGACCAATGAGACTTTCTAAGACTCAAAGCTTCTTTCAATCTTTGCAACATTTCTCTCCACCTTATTCCAGCTGTAGTCTTATTGATACTCCAACTTAAGCTTCAAGCTAATTAGCACAAGAGTGAAGAAGCCTGAAGAAGCCCCTCACCAGAAACAGGAGTCTTCTGGACCTCCTTGGACACTTCAGCTTGCCTTGCTCGCAATTTTGTCATTTCCAACTGCACTTGCCGTAATCTTTTCTTCATCTCAAGAACATCCTGAGAGCATCCATCAAGGACAGTACAATGTATCATGAGCAACTTTCAAAAGGAGCTTTTAAGGGGCAATACTAGAAACTATCATCCAAGTTGAAGGCATCACACAACAGAGCTTTACATTGGGATTGAGCTGAGCATAGAGGGCAGCCTTTCCGTCATCAACTTGCTCAAATTCCCTTTTTGCAAACATTCCATTGTCATTTGTAGGAGAAATACCACATGTATCATATGTCGGGTTGTAAGACTGAAGTGGATGTCTATCAAGCCATATCTGGTTTCTACTGTAGATGGCAACCTGAAGAGGCAAACCCTGTTCCAAGCCATTGGGTGTGGCATCTGGTAGTTGATCATTTTCTCCGAGCCCAAACTTGAAATTCCGCTGCATGCCTCCTAGATAAATTCGACGACTTCCATTTCTGTTATTCCTTTCAGGGCCCTTTGTCCACCTAGGCCTGTGCTCAGAGTACTCAGAATTAATTTTGGCACCATTCAAAAATGATTTATGTGTTTCCTCTTCTCCCATGTCATTGTCTCTAACTACTCGCCCAAACACTTCATCCCTGATTGGCCTCTCATTATCCTGAACTCCCAGTCGATCCCACACTGATGAGGGTCTATCTTGAACTTCAGAAGTCTCCTGAAATACTTCTGGAATCTGCATGTCTTGCATAAATGCATCCGCATGCACCACTTCCAGATCAGGCCCCTGCACATCTGGATTCCCACAACATAGTAAATTCACTCTCTCTCTTGGGAAAGCAAAGGAATCATAACTTAAAGTAACATTCCTTAAGATGTCAACTCTCTCTGTGAATTGGAAAGATTCTTAAGAACAAAACTTACCAACATCTGGTGAAACTGCAGATGGGAGGTGCTTGGAACCTGATTCTGCTTTTAGCATTGCACTCCTGGTACTAGCAAGCCGTGCACTTTCAGCCACTGCTTCTCGTACTGCTGAAATCAAAAGGCGGCGAGAAGCTTTGACATCTGGAGGTGACATCTCTATCTGCACAAGAAACCAAACTTGAATTTCCAACCTATCTACATGTAACACATATCTATGCCATTGCAGAGAAAACTCCATAACAACAATGTGACGATACCATGACAATCAGTGTGATCATAACCTTGTGAGTGTCACTCATTAAGTGATCACACTGACTGTGGAAGAAGCTTGTGATGCTACAATTTGTTTCACTTTAACTAGTCAATAATGTTTGCTTGTTCATGTATGAGCAAACATTAAGGTATATAGCAGCATTTGTAGAGGGGAGGGAAGTGGTTGGGGCACCTGAACCCTGAACATATAGTGAGTTCACAATCCATAGAACACAATGAAAATACTTCCTGAGGATATGGGATTAAAAATGATGACTGTAGAACAACAAAGCATGCATAGTTTGCTCAGACAAACATCATACCATATCAGGTCGACCCCTCCCTTTCCGAGTCCAGATCTCTGGAGATCTTGCACGCTTCTTTTCAGAGTGGAGTGATTTCTCCCGATGCTGTCCTCTCCTCATTGAATAGCAACCCACTTCAGGTCGACTCTCGGGTCGACTCTCAGATCTCGTTCCTTCAAATGTTGCCAAACCATCCTCATCCTCTGTGTGAACAACTGCAGCTGCTCCTTCATTGACGGCTACCACAGAGGCTATGGTTCTCCCACCCCGACCATTCTACCCACAGCTCATAAGAGTTTGATGTCAATTGATAGGTCAAAAGATAAATTAAATTCAGTGTGAAAAATCTGCTCTTCTCCAAATACATATATGCAGGGACAATGAAGGGAGGAAAACAGTCACCTGTGGCTTGGTCTCTTGCTTAGTATCCATAGCCAACTGCTTGTCCTCATCAGTGTCCATGTGTAAATGCTTTTCTTCCTTTGTGCCCATGTACAAATCCTGATGTGTGGTAAGATGATCCCAGAGCCTGCATAAACAATTCAACAATGCTGGTAAAATCAAAATTTGACTGATGGATTAATCAGTTTCTTGCCATGAGCTTTGCAAAGGACTCCACACATAAGCTCTCTTTTTACAGAACTGTTGTGAAGCAACTTCCAATCATCTGCTGGTTTGTGGACACCAAACAGTTACAAACATACCAAGTCACGAATGCTTTACTTTCATTGCCCAGGAATGCTTCCAGATCCACAATTGCCTGCGACAGTTGCTTTCCATGGCTCACAAGCACAACCACATACTCCTGCATCAAAGAGCAACCAAGATGCACGAAATCAATTGCAGCCACCGCCCCAGACACAGTAGCTAAGCAAATCAAACCTTCGATTGATTGCAACCCTAGGTATTACAAACTTGGAAGCTCTTCCCACTTTGCTATAAGAAAGCACATAAGGGCAGGTATTATATTAGGGAAACCAAGAAAGTACCACAAGAACGTCATCGCTATAGTTTCCAATAAACTCAGAGAGCTTGGCCTTCACAATCGCTTTAAGCTTGGCTGCTCCCTCACTGTTAACATCCAATGTGAACTTCCTTGTCGCTTCCATCGATCCTGTCCCAGACCAACGCTGTCAAGTACACATACGTTTACTTCATGCAGTCTCAACCTGGCAAGGCCTCCACATTCTTCTTCCCTCCAAACCCTACCCTAAAAGCTCACACCAATCGGAAATCCGATTCGCTCAGGGACACAGGAAACTAATCAACTACACGTACCGGCTTCCGGTCTTCCAACGCGATCACAACATGCGCTTCATCGATCAAAAACGATGTCCTTATCCTGATGTGAGTCACTCCGTTTTTCCGTCCGTCAGCCAGACATTAAACTCCCGCGAAAAACCGTCATACAGATCCCAACCCCGCAAACAAAGCATCGTTCGATTCCATTTCCCGTGGGTTTGCTCCCGTACACCGAATAGCGGATGATCGAAGAGCGAGACGAGCGACGACGACGCTGCAAAGATTAGGGCAAGACGCTTCCCCGCCCCGCCCCGGCCCGCCCTCTCCACGCTAGCTCTCCAACAAATCTCTCCCACGCACAAAGGGACTGCTGCTAACGACGAAAGAGTGAACGGGTGGTGGTGGCGACGGGGACGGACAGGACTGCAGAGGGGCTGTGGCGCGCGGGCAGGGACGGACAGGAAATCACAACCGCTCTACCTATTATCGCCAATTCTATAGCACGGGAGGCCGTTCTGCAGAACGGGTGACAATTCTACCGCAGCGGGGTGGCTCTATTTTGAAGTTTTGTATGAGGGGTAAGTGAGCGGACAGCCATATTTTCATTTCCGTTGGGGGGGGGGGCTTGGGGATTTTTTTTAATTTCTGCTTTTTCTTTTTCTTTTTTCTTGGTGTTTTCTTTTGAGTGGTTTGGGAATTCAACTTTGTTGGTGCTGATTTCTTCTTCTTCTTCTTTTCCTCCTTTTTCTCCTTTTGATTTTTTTCTTCTTTGGTTTTTTTTTTTTTTTTTTTTTTTTGGGGTTATTTTTTTTTTTTTTTTTTTTTTTTATAATTTTTTTTTTTTTTTTTTTTTTTTTGTTGTTTTTATTTTTTTTTGTGTTTAGTTTTTTTTTTTATGGTTTTATTGGTTGTTTTATTAAAAACTTTTTAAAGA
>Ga0116227_10001638_pt1 | contig 50458 bp, 37 predicted proteins | sample S1TSphgellanicum_FD_89693 | JGI IMG/M metagenome (GOLD analysis project Ga0116227, IMG submission 89693) | Host-associated microbial communities from peat moss isolated from Minnesota, USA - S1T2_Fb - Sphagnum magellanicum MG | ecosystem: Host-associated > Plants > Peat moss > Unclassified...
AACTCTCACCAACTCCCAACGTGGGAGTTCACTTGGGAGTGTGAGGGTTCATTCCCTCACACTCTTTGGACTCTTTGCACTCCCGGGAGCATGTGATGTGACTTCCGAGTCTACTACTAGGCCCGCAACCTTGCAACCCCCCCCCTTGCCTTGGTCGCAAGCCAAGGCTAGGGTTGCGACATAGAGTTTGGCAGGTTTCCCTTAGAAATATTTTAGTGGCAATAGACCATGCGCTTTCTCTCACGTGTCAGTTCTGAGGTAGACTCAGATCACATGCTCAAGTTAACTTATGATGTATAGCTGCAGTTGCTTGCAGCCAGGTGAAAAGTCTTACTCGGGAACCAGAGTGCTATGGGTAGAAAGAGCCGATTGCCTGCTTGTTGGCTAGCACAAGTAGATGAACGACTATCGATGTACAATTTGTGCATCGATAGCGATCAGTTGCCACCATGTGCTTGCCTCGAGCAATTGGCTGAAAGGCAATACATTGTACACCATCAAATGGCTGCAGCTGACTCCAGCAGGGTGAGAGCCTATCTGGGGTTGAATAGCTCAGCACAGTATGGGTACAAAAAATACCTCTCCAAGGTAGACAATGCACAGCTTAGGAGAAGCTTGGCACGTTTTCGTTATGCGAATCACAAACTACAGATTGAGCTAGGAAGGCAAGTCAAGCCAGTGAAGGTGCCAGTGCAGCAATGTTACTGCAAATTGTGCAACTTGGGTGCGGTTGAGGATGAGGACCACTTCTTGTTGGTTTGCCCTGCCTATTAAAGTGTTCGAAAGAGGTTTAGAGGTTCATTGCCACTAACTGCCATCACACCTTTGGCTGAATTGTTGAGCTGTCAGCAGCAAGGCATCCTTGCTAGATTCTTAGTGTAATGTCAGACGGTTAGATCTGAATTGCTTCATCAGACTTAACGTCAATTGGGTTCTAGCCCAAGCGCTGTTTGGCCCACTTAATGACGCTAAATTGTAAGTAAATAAGTAAGTAAGGTTCCTCCTAGTTTTTTTCAATCCCTCTACAATGAGCCAACTTGGTATTAAGCTAGGTATCTCCACAACAAATGCCTGCATGGTCTAGCCTTCTTGAATACCAATATTGATACCATTATTAATACCATGTTAAAACCTATATACCAAACCAACACTGGTGCTAACCTAAGTCAAACAATATAGTTCATTTAAAAACAAATAGCCCATGTCTCTTCTCAATGCTTCCTACAGGAAGACAATTTTTGTCAATTGGAAGCATGTTTATGGACATTAACAGCATCAAAATTAGTTAGACAAGAAATTGAGTGGTAAAAGACATAGCACATCCAGTAACCTTGTAAAAGTCATTTCAGGAACTGAAATTTGTCTTTGTTTGACACTTTCCTCTTTGAGGAATGCTAATCCCAATCTAACCATGCAATGTGAAGACCAATATGTGAGGTATGAATTAAAACAATTCAAGGTTTCCAAACTTACTAAACATTTCATAATGCTTTTCTGTTAAAGTCATGAATTCACATTACATTGTGATCAAAAAAGGCAAAATATAGCTTGCCATTATGGCATGAGATGTTAATACTCTGTTTCAACTCTCTGTGAATGATGATGCCTTACAAAATGCCCTCCAAAACTCCACTCCATCAAGATCATACATTTCATGAACAATGCATTGATAAATTGGTGACAATTTATTCAACAGGGGTTTACAACTGAAAACATGTTTCTCATCATGGAAAGCACTCTGAGAAATTTGATATTGTATTTGGAGGGTACCTGACAGTATTAGGTCACCAGAGTAACTACCTTACCCTAAGGTCAGTTTAGTCATTAAATAATCCTCAAAATAGTGAAACGAATTTTTGTGAAAATATGAAGTTGACATGTTGAAAATCATCATGATTATGATACGTTACACTCTAAATAATTTGATTACTCATATCACAATATTATGGTAGATCATGGAAAATATATAAATTATAAAACCAATTAATTATTTTTATTTTTATTTTTTATTTTTTTTGTCAATGTGGAAACTGATCCTAGGCTATCGTACTAAATACACCGTACCAACTTTTTGTCTGCTATAGTAAAAAGAAATTATGGGAAATGGAGTGCCAACTAGCCCTCCCTCCTCTTTCCCCCCTCCCCTCCCCCCCAAACCCATTGTGTTCATTATGTTTCCCATCATAATGGTACACCAATCATACCCATGAGCTACTACTTCACATGCTGATGAGAGCTGGATTGTGGAGAGCTGCTGCTAAATTGATATGCAGAAAGGGAGGTCGCTGCCAGAATAATTATATAGCATTATCTTGGAAGCTTCGACAGTAATTATATTATTTGTAGAAATGTTGAAATTTTCAAAAATACTTTTTTCAAGGAAAAAAACCTTCTGAAGGAAACTAGAGAATCTTTTGGAATCTTACAAATAAATTAATTATTTGGAAGAAAAATGTTGAAGCCGCACCTGTGCTATGGTATAACAAGACTTTTGTTCAACATGATGTGAAACAATATTGTTCTAGTATGTGGGTGGTGATGGGTGTTTTTCTTTCTGACAATCTGGGGCAAAAAATTTGGTCTCTGCTGGGGAGGTGCAACCAACACAACAGGAGTTTCTAGCTCCAATTTGCCAAAGTCTGCTGTTGAATGAGGTTTATATCCAGTCACAAAGTAATTTTCGCCAGATTTCTCATGTTTAGCACAGTTTTTCTGTTAGATGTTTTCTGTTTTGACAGTTTCCTCTAATGTTTTTGCCACTAAAGATAAATCATCTATGGGATATCACCACTCATGCTAAATCTCTTGTGGAATAATTGCCACATCGTGAAAATGAAAAGAAAACACTGGTGGTAATAATAATATGGTAGAAGTACCTGAAACTGCCATTGCCGTGTATCTTAAGCTGAGGTCTATGGTCTATATTAGCCTCCTACTGAGGCTTGCCTGCTGTCTCTAGAAGAGTAGTGTATGTACTTCGATGAGTGTCTACTGAAGCACAACCTTTTGTACTGATTAGGCAAGCTTGAATAAGAAGACCTGATAACTACTGAGTTGACGTGATTGTTGTCCTCACTTGCTGCATTGATACATCAAACGTCAAAAAATCCACCTTCCCCAATTATAATGAGTTGGAAGTGAAATAGAAAGTCTATCTGCCAAAATGAATTTTCCATCCACTACCCACCACGCCCCTCCACAAAGGACAGCACAAGTTTGGAAAATCACTATTTGATCAATTAAAATTAGGGAGTGTGCTTGACTTTTTCATGATAGAGAAAGATGATTTATTCTTGTTTTTTTGTATGTAGTTTTTCAGGCAGCCTGGTAATATTATTTTGTAATGTTCTTTAACCTATGTTATAGAGAGAAAGATTGTGTTGTAAGAGATGCTTGTTCTAAACATCTTATTATTATGAGATCTCATGATTTGCATGCTGATAACATTAGAGGAACTATGTGTGAGATAGCTTCCTACCACAAGAGGGACTAGCTCTCTCCTTTCTTTGATTCCTGTGAGCTGTGAGTTTTTTGGCTTTTCTTTGGCCTCCCCTTTTGTCTTCTGTGTGATAGTTCCAGCCATGGGGTTTTTATTGGATTTTTTGGTTGTTCCTTTAGGGTAACAACCAGTGTTGGACAGTTTTTGACTTTAGAGTGGTCTTAGTTTTGGTTCACGTTTAAAGAAAAAAAGGATTCTGGAATCTTGTCCAGGGTCTAATTCTTTAAAAAGACAGAAAAAGAAAATTCCCTGCCCTGATTCTGATCCAGTCTGGGGTAACCCAGGCCAAAACCAGTTACTCTTCAGTCATATTCCTTTTTTCCAAAAGTCCTGGATCCAATTTCAGTTCTAGTTCTTAAAAAAATGGGATCTTGATTTAAGTTCAGTTCCAACTCTGTAAAAAGTGAAGAACGCAGTTCTGATTCCAAAAATCAGACCCAATTCTCAGGCAGTTTTAATTAACCAGAATGGGCAATTCTAACCTGCCAAATTTGGTACTCACCCAACACTAGTTACACCCAAGAGCAGTTTTTCACCTTAAATAATCATATTTGCTTGGGGTTTGCACTGTTGTGCACTAGCAGTGATGATCAACTGATCAATTAATGAAAATAATGAATTGATTTTGTGAAAATTAAAGTTCCATTTATATTATATACAATGTCATTGAATAGGATTTTGAATTTTTTTATAAAAAAACACATATCTAAAGAAGGAGACCTTTCCATAGCTCTGTATTTGGGAATGGACTAAAAAGCTTTCAGTTTAGAACTGTTCAAATGATGATTTATGAAACCTACAATTATTTTACATAAACCAGGCTCCAGCTCTGATGAATCAATATTGTCACCACAATTGAATTAACAAATCTAGATGAAAATCAAATGATAGGGGATAGCTGTGACTGCTCCAAAGTCTGAGAGGAGCTCTTTTGTACTGTTAGTACTAGCCTAAAATTTGTTAATGCTTGTGATCAACAAAAAGGGGAAAAAAAATTTCTATGGAAACATTAATCTGCTCTACGAGATGAGAAGAAAAAATTGTAAGAAACTCACTTTATTGGCCTGGTCAGACTTTACATCATTTCACCCCACTTAGAAGCTTTGATGGAAATAGATGAATGGCTCACTGAGAAATTGGGCTACCATGTGAAGCCTTCGACAAACCAGTACCTACTATTGTAAAGACTAAAAACCACAATTATCCTTTTTTGGGTCACGTCTAAACATCAATAAATGTCTGGTTCTAGGACTGAATCAAGGTCTCCAAGTCCAAATTACACATTTCTAAGAACAAATAAACACACTAAGAGTTCCCAGTGCTCACTCCAGCCGCCCAGAAGGTGAAGCTACAAGTGTAGGTGGTGGTTCACCCTGGTCCCATGTGAAGCCTTGGGTGAGTAGTTACTTGACCATGAGGCTCTCTTGGCCCTTGGGTAGATATGAAGGGACTCAACTGAAGTACTCCCAGATCAACACTTTTAAACTGTTAAGTAAGTACTACCCTTGGTAAGGAGTCCTCATCTCTTAGGTACATGTCTGTGTTATGGGACTCAAATCAAGTTGTCCCAGCTCAACACTTAAAAACTGTTTACAGTAAGTACTATTGTAAAGTAAGGACAGCCCAGATCAATACTTAAAAAAGATGGATGGTCCTTCTGTAAGTATCACAATTTTTTAGGTATACTGGATCAACACATGAAAGTTCAATATCTCAAGTTACTTATTATTCAGTACTCTACTAGTGTCAAAAAAAATTAATTCTTTTTTTTAGTTGTAATGAGCTACTTTGATTGGCCCATCACAAAAAAATTCTGAATCTTTCAACCCTCCCCCATTTTTGCCTACACTAATACCCCTGCCCTCATGCCTTGTTTTACCTATGTTCAGGATTGAACACAGATTCATCTTAAATGTTATCAGCTTTTGTTTCAAATTCATCAAGGATTGGTATGAAGATGATAAGTAGCTTTCCTTTGGTGTTAGTGCATCATGTGACCCAGCACTCTCCAATGCACCATCCATTGGAAACCTGCTATCACTCAGTTGGGGATAGATTAGAACTGTTTACAAAGGTTCCACATTAGCAAACCTAACTTGTAAATGATCTTGACTGACTTTCTCACCTCACACTACTTCCCCAAACTACCTATGTAAGTGTAACCTAATATCGTAGGTTCATAAAGTGAGGTGATGTCAGTGGTTAAATGTAGCCCTATTTTCAACCACAAACATACCCATGCCTATCATCAATGTTCTTTTGTCGAATTTTGTTGATTGCCCCCAAGTTGTGGGAATTTATTTAATTATTCTAGATACCTTTACTTTTTGAATGTAAAATTGTGATGCAGTGGTTGAAAATTATTTTGTGTGGGTTCAAAGTGTCAAACCTTTTTACAAACAATTCTTTTTAGGATACAAGAATGAAGATGGCAGCCATCAACTAGGAACGGTTGGTTCAAATTCCCTTGGAAACATGGTTGCCCTTGGCAAATGGGCCCACCTTTAGAGTAAACATTGCTTTCCCCATGCAAGTGGGTTCTAAACAAGATTTCACAAGGCAAATGGGTTTCCAAGAAAACCTATCTTTCTTACCACACATGGGCTCATATGGCTTGGGAAAACTTGGGAAAATTGTATTTGCCCTTGGAAAACTTGTGAAACCATACTTTCCCAAGGCAAATAGGCTCAAAATTTCAAACATGTGCATATTAACATTCCCCAAGGCTGAGAATTTTATAGATGCAAAGTTTTACCAGCTAAAATTGAATCCTTTTGTTAAGGTACCAAGTTTTTTAAGAAATTAAAATCAATCATCTACCTATAAAATTCAACTTTACTCTAAAATTTCAATAGACATTTATAACTTTACCTTAAGAATCCAAACATGTTTTTGAGAGCTTATTTGAAAAACTCTAGTTTTAATTTCAATTCTGAAAATATTTTAATTTCCGATTTGATCCTTGTGCAAATTCCACCAGAAGGTTGTTAGGTTGTATCCAGGTCATAAAAACCTGAACCTAAACCTTTAGGTTTGATGTTTCAAATTGGAGAACTTCTCAACATTGGTTCATACATATAGCTACCCAACGTGATTAACTATCAGCTAAGCATGAAATGAAAAAAAGCATTCTATCAAAAATTCTTATCATCCTGCATGATGCACCAGTGATTGTTGGTTTAATTTCACAAAGATTCATCAACTATTACTTTGAATTTTTAAAAGTAGAAGCATCCAACATCGTGAGACCCCCTGAACCAAGCCCCACTACAGACCCTTATTTCAGAATGCTCCTTATCATTAGGAGCTTGTGTGCATTGATTAGTATTAATAAGCCATCCATTAGATTTATTACAAATGAGTTATCATAAGAAAGCTTTTGTTTGGGATTTCTCAAAAACTCACCACCAATATCAAAGGGCTTTGCTTGGCATTATGCTATTGAAATTTGAGACTTTTTACAGCAGGGAGGGCGACCTTGGAGTAAGTGGTCTAGCTTCTTGAATGAGCAAAATTATTATGTTTTACTCATGACTAGCACCACGCGACTCATGGGATGTATCAGCTAAGTTAGCTAGCTGTAAGTGTGCGATTCTTCCTGCAGCGGCTTCCTGCCGATCTGCTAAATAAAATACCAAGCAATTGCTGATCTATTAAATACCGTGGTATCGGTAAACTAGCCCAAACTGGGGCTACTGGTGGGCCTCAGTTTCGCTGAAACTGGGGACGAAAATGAGAAGTCACGATGAAAACAGTATACAGGAAACAAAACAGAGTACCAGACTAGTTTTCCACCTAAAATTAGTCCTCAGGGGAGTTTCACTACCTCATTTTGGATTTTTCCTTGACTGCTGCTCATATCATTACATTAAAGCCTTGTCATGACAAGGTCCTGAACTGATACCCAGTTTCATGAAACAGTACCCAATTTGGCTCCAATTTACAGATACACTCCAAATGGGGATGAAATATGGATTCAAACCTCCAACTAGGGCCGAAAGACAATGGTGACTTTAGAGTCTCAAACTAGGGCCCAAAGACAGGGTGGCTCAGAGGCTCAAACTAGGAACCAAACACAGGGTGACTTAGAGGCTCAAACTAGGGTCCAAACACAGGGTGACTTATTAGCTCAGCTCGAACTAGCCTGGCCCAAAGACAGGCTCATAACTCTACCAATTAACTCTAATACATCAATCACACAACAAGTCTGTCCGCTGCAGAAATGGTGATCAGCAGAGCGCCTGGAGGCACCTAATTTAATTGAAATGCAGATGATCATCAATCAGATCCTGCAATAAAATTCTGTCAAGGAATCAAAAAAATTAGTAGACTTGAGTTTTGTTCAAAAGCAGTAGACAACAAGAAAATTGGTTCTTGAAGCAGCTAGAAAAAACAAGAATCATCTGATACATATATTCACAGCTGATAAATAGTTTTCAGCACGGAGAGTTTTCAAGAGAGAATATATTTTTATACTGCAAGAGAGAGAGAGAGAGAGAGAGAGAGAGAGAGAGAGCGCATGCTCTCGACTATTAAGTAGCTACCTGATCAGATTGCTCGGCATTGATATGGCAACTGCTGCTGTTGTTGTCTAGTACTGTACTGAATCCTGATGCTGCTCCTTACCCGACGATGTTCTAGAAATTCATTCACGCGCTTCAGCTCTTGTTGTTGTAGTCACTAGTAGGTGACAAGTCTTTGTGCACATCAAAGAAGACGTTGAAAAAGCCGCTGTTGTGGGTGTGATGATGTGATCTTCATCATTATCATCATCAACAGCAGCAGCAGTAGCATACCGTCCTGGAGATTCATGGATCAGTAGTCTAGTACTTCCTCAGCCGGCCTGCTGCTCCTGCAGCTGCTACATAAGACTTATACCAGCTCTATATTGGAGCAGACATTGCAGGTTGATCTGCTCCATTCTTGGTGGATCATTCATTCCAGCTTCTGATGATGTGTGTCCATTTGCAGGAGCTGATGTAGCTAGCTTTGATCATCTTCTTCAAGCTCTCAGTATAAAGTCACGATCCAGCTGCATATCTTGCTCATGAGTAGTAGTGTCCGGTGAGTGTGATCAGCACAAGTCTCTAGTGTATTACTAGGTGAAGGAGCGACAAAGAGCTGCTACTTAGCAAGCCAGCTAGGACCTCAGCTGCAGCTTCAAGCAGCCCACAGTAGGTAGCTATAAGCTGCTGCACGCGGGATTTTGAGAAGAGTTTCGAGAGTTCCACTAGAAGCTAGCTTTCCATGACTAACTGGGGAGTACTATTCTAGTCCTGCAGCTGCTTCCGTTAAAAGAGATAGGATCTGGCCGCCACAGCTGCCATTCGGGAGATTTCCAGACCGTCAGCACAGGTGGTGGTATCCTGGGTTATGTCCTCGAGATGTGCACAAGCAGTTAGTGCTCGCTGCAACCGTTGTTGGGCTATTTCCTCCTCATGAGGCGGCGCAGCTCCTGACGAATATTGCGGTGATCGAAAGCGGGCTGCAAAGACGCACCATAACCCGGTAGGACTAGATGCAGCTGCAGCTTGTAACCACAATCTTGATGAAGAAATTTCTAGATTGTTTTCCGAGTTTTTCGTCGATTGTTTCAAGCTTACTATAACTTTGTGTACTACGTAGTTGTTACATCAAGAGCTGAACAAGTTTGCAAGCACAAAATAGTCGACGGCGTGCAAGAGCAGCTACAGTTCAAAAACATGACTCTAGAAGGATTTGTTTCATCTTGAATCCAGACGCTTCCTGCTGTTTGTTTCTGTCTAGACTGCAGAACCAAAGCTACAGGGATGGAAAAAGTCGATGTACGATATACAAGCTGCAGCTTATACTGTGCTATATGAACTCACATCTCAGAAATTTATGCGCTTGCAGCGGCAGAGCTTTTTCCTGCAGGAGACGAAGCTAGCTGCAGCAGCAGTTGAGAGAACATCACTTGCCAGCCATGGGCGCCCAGACACCCATCTTCTTCGAGTGGTATTGGGAGCGGCTTGGCAACTTCAAGGTGAGCATTTGTTCTCAACAATATTTTTCTCCTGCAGCTGCAACAGCTTCTGCTATCAAATAAACTCGGAAAGCTGGTAGAGCTGCTAATCCCTGCATAATGCGTCAGCAAATCCAAATCACGAAATATATATCTATAGACGAGAGAGAGAGAGAGAGAGAGAGAGAGAGAGAGAGAGATTCTTGCAGCTCAAGAACATGTATAGCTGGTCTTCATATCTGTCTGCAGTCAGGTCCATGTACTGGAGAGTTCTGCAGAAAATGTGAGGGGAACTTGCATGAGCTGATCTTGTGAAATGTGAAATCTTGTGATCCGCTGCAGTATGCTTTCGTAGTTCCAGTTGTGGCCAATGCAATCCACGGGTTCCTATACCCAGCTGGGGCTGCTCAGGACGTCCAGGATAACTGGTGTTTCCACCTGTTGTTGCTCGGGGCTCTCCGGTACATCTGCCAGCAGCTATGGACAAGCTACTCGCGCCTACACTGCCTGGTGAAGAAACATCAAATCCACGCCTGTGGCATCGAGTTCGAGCAAGTGGATCGCGAATTTCACTCGTACTTGAACTCTTCCTAGTGAACTCATGTAGTTACCTCTTTTCTTTTTGTTGTCATGGTTGTTTCATCATTAGTGCAAGCTGCAGCTGCTGCTGTTAATTACTTCTGCTGAATTCTGAGTTAATGTCCCAGGCTGCCGCATGATCTCTTGCGGCAAGGATGATCAGTTGCTAAGGTACCTGAGCTCATGTCTAGAACAAGATTCCAGCTTCTTCTTGTTGGTGGGAAAAATCCTCAACTGTAAAAGCTCGAGGTCCTGCCTGCAGCAGCAGCCAGCTAGCTTTTTCAATGCAAAATGGGTCTGAACTTTTCGTGGATCTGTCTCATGTGGAGGGGTTGGGACCATGCTGCTGCTGGATGGGATGGTGTGTCTGTGTGGCTGCAGAGATAATCACATGTTACTGCAATTGCTGTTTCTGTTGGCGGCACACTCATGGCTTCCAGGTTTCAGCAATCTACCGATGTGGAACATGAGGGGACTCATCATCCTCTTGCTCCTGCATGCGGGTCCAGTAGAGTTTCTCTACTACTGGATTCACAGAGCTTTCCATTCACAACCACTACTCTTCCAGAGCTATCACTCGTTTCATCACCTCTCTGTTGTCACTGAGCCACCTACTGGTCAGTCACATTAACTCATAGTACGCCTGACCTGCTCATGCTCTTCAAGTGAACTCCATTGAAGAACTAAAAACAAAAATTCTTTTGTTTTCACAGATCGAAAGATCATGTAGTCGAGAATAAATTCACAAAAGAATTTTTACAAGATCATAAGATCCATGATCTTGCTCACTTATATTAGAGTTACCGCAAAGTGCCGAATATAGGGAATGAAATTGCTCATTAGGGGTCCAACTGGAGTCGAAATGTTAGGAGAGCACTAAATTTGTAAATTAATTTGTTAATCAACATCTAAATTCCTTTTAGCATTGATTGTAGTAACACACCCACCACAATCATATTAAATACCAATCATAGAAACTTCGTATTGAATTTTGGTGTTTGGTCAAGCCTTTTTGACACTTTAGGATAACATCAAAGTAAGAGTGACGAAATCAACAAGATACAAAATAAGGGCTGGATTGGATATGACTTTAAGGGTAACTCTAATATTATGTCTATCGAATAATGTCTTGCATGGAGAAGTCATGTCCAGCGTTACAAAAAAATTCCATATGTGATTTGAAGATTCTCTTGAAGGTTTTAGAAGTGATTTATTCATGAGAGTTTTGTTGTGTTGCCTAGTGCAGGAAGTGTTACAACAATGTTGGAGCAGGTGCTGCAAACAGGATTGATTGGAGTGGCTATGGTCGGCACTGTAATGCTGGGAGGTGGCTCCATCAGCATGATATACATCTACTTGTTGGCCTTCGACTCCCTCAAGTGCATGGGCCATTGCAACTGTGAATTTATTCCCGCAACTCTCTTCCAACTCTTCCCCATTGCCAAGTACCTGCTGTACACACCCTCGTATGTCTTCTCTCTCTCTCTCTCTGCCTCAAAAAAACGTTCTCCCAAATACATTCTTCCAAATTTTAGAACTCCCAAATTCTCCCAGATGGATCCTCTGTTGCTCTTGGTTTTAAACTGCTCCGACTCAGTTTTCTTCCCCAGCTGGATTGGCTCCGATCCAAGTTTCCTGTTTTCTTGCTCTGTAAATTTCCAGCATCAATTATTCTGTTCTAGTGCAATCAAGATGAAGAACCCGACACCCACATGATGATGCAAACTTGTAGCAACTATTACAATTTGCAATTTGGCCAAGGAAAAATTCAGATACATGTGAAAAATTATACTCAGAATTTTGAGGAAATGAATGAGGAAGAGCTGGACAGCCAAGATCTCTCCGTTTGAAGCCTTACAAATGATTGCAACTAATTTACACCGCTGTGCTATTGATGAATTGGGAGCTTCTGTAACTTTCTGTGCTCAAAAGGAAGGGTGGTGGTGGGTCTATGTTGGACTGAGTGCAGATACCATTCCTTACACCACACAGAGCTGCATTACAATTTCTGCCTCTTCATGCCCCTGTATGATTACCTGGGTGGCACAGTCCACCCCAATACACTCCCCTTCTTCGCCTCCCTCCGCAAAGGTCAGCTGCTTGAGGGTTGCTTGAGGTTCAATTGGTGTCATTTAGTAGTTCACTGTGCTTGCACGCTGGTTGGCCAGGCATGGATATGTAAATGGCAAAGAGAAGAATTTTTATTCTTGCTCTGAACAATTGTGCAGGAAAGGCGGAGGAGGAGCTGGTCCCGGACTTTATTTTCTTGGCTCATTGTATCGATGTGTTGACATCACTGCATGTCTCATTCTGCATCCGCACTTTGGCTGCTTATCCCTTCACTCCTCACTGGTTCCTCTGGTTTCTATGGCTACCAACCCTCATTTGTCTATTCCCTTTCTGGATGTGGGCACAAACCTTTGTGGCATATCAGTATATCCTTGATAATTTGAACTGTGTCACTTGTGTCATTCCCCGACATGGGTTTCAGGTAAAAAATTAAATTTAGACAAGAAGTCCCAATCCTCCTCCATGCACATTGTAGTTGTGATCTGAATAAATACTCTCACATTTGTCTATTCTCCAGCTTATCAAATTTCCAGCTTCAAAACACATGTTCAGTGCTACTTACTCACGAAAGGTTTTCAAGTAACAAAGTTTTTCCTCATTGATCTAATCACAACTTGATCTCGATATTTTAAGGGCTTACAAATTCTAGTAGCTCATTGTAGTGTAGCCAACTGAAGCCAAATGAGCAAATTCTGATTTGCTGGTTTGTTTCAAAGTGCAGTATTTCTTGCCATTTTACAAGGACAACATCAACAAGCACATTGAGAAAGCTATTTTGAATGCGGATGCTAAGGGAGTCAAGGTTGTTAGCCTAGCAGCTCTCAACAAGGTAAGTTTATTTTTCCTCGAGCTCATCATTATCATTTTTATCTCCTCTATGTGATTTTCATTGGTGGAAAAAGGACTTTAATTATCACTAATACTATTTTGTATGATTCTACTCAGTTGCTCTCGCTTTGATTTTAATTTTAAAATTCTGAAACTTACAATGTTCAGCTTGGTTGGCATTGCACAAAATAAAAAAATAAATTGGGTTTCACAGAATGAGGAATTAAATGGAGGAGGCACATTGTTTGTGGAGAAGCACAAGGATTTGAGGGTTCGAGTGGTGCATGGAAACACTCTCACAGCTGCAGTGATAATCAAACAGCTTCCTGTGGATGTGAAAGAAGTTTTCATGACAGGAGCAACCTCTAAACTAGGAAGAGCCATTGCTCTTTACCTTTGCCAACGTGGTGTGCGAGTATTGGTGGGTCTTTTTTTTGCTATGAATTACCCTGAAATGCAACTAGACTAGACATAAAGCATGGGGTCGTTTTTTTAACACTAGGACAAATGGGATATAGAAAGTACAATTTCCCTCCTGGGATGCGGGAGGGAATTTCAGTTTGTCGTTGAGCATTGCATTTCTTCATCGAGAATTCCAGTCCTCCATTGAGCATTGTGGTTCTTCATTGCGGATTGATTACTGCATGGGTACCCGGCCTTTACTGAGGTAACTCCCGAGGAGGGGTGGGAATCCCATTTGTGTAGGGGAAGGTGCTGCTGTCAGGGCATTACGCATTAGACATCAAGCAGTCAGGGCATTATGACCTGGGAACCCAGGGCGGAGCCTGAGGTTCAAGGTGTAATGCCCTCTGCCCTTGGTTCTCAGGGGGTAAAGCACTGACAGCAGGACCATCTCCAGCATGACAACCAAGGAGCAAATCATTTGTACAGCTGAGATGCATTCAAGAGAATGCTCGAGGTTGGATCGTAGCAAAAAACGTCGCTCTTCAGGAAATTATGCTGAACTTCCCACACTAGCCTGGAGCGGGAAATTGCACTTGGGGAACTCCCCAAATTACATTGTGATTTCCAGCCAAGGTTGTTACAAAGAGAGAAAAAGACTCTTGGCAATGCACGTGCTCGTTTAGAGGAGAGAAACCGATTGCACAATGTTTGAATAAAAACCCCATGAAACCTAATGCCAAATCCCACCTCTCAGTTTAACTTGAAGATTGGAGAGCAAGAATGTTTTGACATCTAAATTCTCTTTTTTATTTTCTTATTTTTTTCCTTTTTTTTTTTTTTGTTTTGTTTGTGTTTTTTTCTCTTCAGATTAAGGGAGTCTACCAATTGTGAGGAGTTCAGAAATCTCAGTCTTTTTTAACTACCTCTCTCACACACAATTAGATGATATAAATGTCTCAGAAACCTTGTGGCATTCGTTTATGAGGGCGGCATTTCAAATTCCATTTGACTCTGCAGATGTTTACAAAGTCCAAGGAGCGTTTTGACAAAATTGCAAAGGAGGCACCACAGGATATGCGACACAATCTCATCCAAGTTACCAAGTTTCAAGCTGGCCAAAACTGCAAGGTATTGCTCTCTTCTCTCCCACCACCATTGCAAACTATTATGCTGTTACTTCTAATGGCAATGTTCTTGGTGAGTACGGGGTGGTATTCAAGTTACCCATGTGTAGTAGTGACCAGTGTTGGATGGTTATCAAAGTGTAGGGTAAAAGCCCTAGGGTGAGGGCATTCTCAAAATAAGGGGCCTAGGACATGGTGATAGCCAAGTCTGGCCTCGCATTTTGGAAATGTTCCCCACCCATGGGCTTTAAATATTGTAAAGCACCAGGCAAAATTTATCATGAACCAAACCTATGTAGATCATGAGGCATATGAATGGGAGTTTTTATGCCTACATCTCTATAGTGGGAGGATTCTTACACCTACAAGTAGGCATAATTTCTCTCCTATCCTTGAGGAGTAGGCATAATATCCCTCCCAATTTGTAGGAGGGAAATTGGTGAATATAAGGTGCCCTCCACAGACACTACAAATTTTCGCTGAGTGCTTTACAAAACAGGAACAGACCCCCTGCAGTCATCAGTGTGGTTCTTAGGGTTCATATTGGCAGTTCTCAAATGAATCAAAGACCCAGTTCTGATATATAATCACAGTTCTCAAAAAGATTAAAAAGAAAAATCAAATTATCATCTGTAAGACTCAGTTCTTTACTTTTTCTTTCATGATAACAACTGATTCTTTGAGATTTTTTAATAACCTGAACTGATGGTTCTTACATTATGACTTTTTCTCAAAAAACCAGAACAGAGGGGTCTCTGATTTTTGAAATATTAAAAAACCCTGAACCAAATACCTGCCCAACAGTGGTAGTGACCCAGGTGAACCATCATCATCAACCTCTGCAGTCAATAACAAGAGATATCCATTTCAATTCAGATTTCTTTTCATTCTACAACCCATCTTTGCAATCTGGTTGAATCACAAGTTTGCGGGCTTTTTAGATCATTGATTTCAATGCACATTTTTGCTTGAAATCATGAGTTTACAGAGCTCTTTTAAATCATCGACTTCAATACACATTTTTGCTCGAAATCACAAGTTTGCAGAGTTTTTAGATCATTGACTGCAATGCAAATTTTTGCTTTGAAATCACAAGTTTGCAGAGCTTCTAGATCATTGACTACAATGCACAATTTTTCTTTCTGGCCTGTGTTGGATTCAAATATTATGTGAACTTTGTTGTCATGTCCACAGACATGGTTATTTGGCAAATGGACATTTGATGCAGACCAACGATGGGCACCACCCGGAACAAACTTCCACCAATTCGTAGTGCCTCCTGTCAATGGGATTCGCAAGGACTGCACATATGCACCTGTTGCTGGCATGATGCTCCCCAAACAAGTTATTGGTGTCCACACCTGCGAGGTAAAATTTCTGCTGCAAAATCCTTCAATTATGTTTCCTTCTTTCAAAAGTATGAATGAATGAGCAATTTGCTAATTCCTTGGAAACTAAAAACCTTCAAAACCCATAAAAAGTTGGTAATCTAATTATTCATAACCTTACTCTGGTATTCTTGTGGGAAACCATGGATGCTACGTTACAGCTGTAGAGAGCCCGGGATTTTTTAGTGTATTTTGAGGAACTTGGTAATATGACACAATATTGCATGGAACTGTGTAAAATTCAGAAGATCCTGGCCAGTGCCTTCTGGACTTGTGGAAGGAATTTCCTTTTTTTTCATGTTTAAATGCTAGAAAGAACAGAGACAAAATCATTATTTCAGCTCAAGAAATAATTAAAGGAAATCCTGTTTCTGTAGGCCGGAGAAGGGTCTAAAGATGACCCTTCTCCTGTAATGCACACTATACATTGTTTGTTTCATTTGAAACCTATTGGAACATGGTGGTAACCAGATTGAACTTATTCCACCTACCAGCTTAGTTAAATCTGAAACTAACAGTAGAGGGACCCATGTTTGGACCCCTTCTTGTACTCAAACAAACGCCCTACAAAAAATTAGAGCCTTTTCTTGTCAAAATCTTATAATTTGTAAGAGACAGCAATGCCAGACCATTGGGGATTTTATGAAATTGTAAGAGACAATTTTCAAATTGCATGGGGGGAGTGACCAATCATATTACAAAGCAAAGAAAGAATTTGTGGGCCGTACACAAGGTGTCCAACTCTTCAAAACCAATGCTTGAAAGCTCAAGAGGGTGTTATATAGATGATTGGCACTGGTGGTTTTGTTGATTGTAGATGATGATGCCAAGGAAAGCAGTACATGCATGCCATGCAGGAGGGCTAGTGCATGCATTGGAGGGATGGAAGCAGCATGAAGTTGGAGCCGTAGATGTTGATCGTATTGATGTGGTGTGGGAAGCAGCTATGAAGCATGGGTTCTCTTCTGTGACTTGAAAAACCTCCCCAAAAGAGAAACGGCAATCAATTTCATTAGACAGTCATTTGGGCCATGTTGCTTCCTAATCAATATGAAGCTTGCATATCAACTTTTGCTTTGGCCCAACAACAAAGACTCAAAAAACCATAGTCTTTGACACCCATCCACAAAGGTCATATTCTCAAGGACCCAACTAAACACTAGATCACCAAGACAGACCTCCGAAAATGTAACTGAGAAATAAGCTGGAATGTAGTTGCAGGTATCAATTGATTCATTTGTTTCCTTACTTTGCTTTGGTTCATAGCTTGTTGACCTAGACCAGATTTTATATAACTTATCCCTCTCTTCAAAGACTTGGGGGAATACATGAGATACCAAATTCAATTTCCCTTCTTTGGGTCCTTTCTTTTAAACCCTGTCTGTATACACAGAGGGTTTTATTAGTGTACTAATTTACAGAGGGTGTTGAATAGGTAGGGTGTCCTTACAAAGGGGTATTAGTCCAGGCCAAAAATAGTAGCAGCCTATTTTATGAATAGAATTTCCATGCAACCAATGAGAAGCCGCATCATGGAGTGAAGGGACCTCCCTTTTTCAATTGCCCCAAGCTAGTGGACACACGTGTGTAGATTGATGGGTTATTTTGCAATCTACCCATCTACTTGTTGGGTTTCTTCTCAAAATATGAATGTTGGGTAACTGATTTTATCATGCCTCTATATCATTTTATTGTTTTGGGTTGTCCCTTGCCATTTTGTATCACCAGGTTTCATATCACTATGAAATGTAAAAAAAAGTCATATGATATTTTTTAAATGAAAAACATCCAAATAATTAGTTTCAATTCCTTTAAATCTTATGAAAATGAGATTCTTAAAAAATTGATTTGAAAGATTATGCAAGAATTGATTAAAATAAAATATGTCAATTTTAAAATAAATTAAAATTCTAATATAAAATTCATTTTTGAGATATAAATTTTTTTAATTAATTTGATATTATTTTAAAAACTTCAATAAGGCTTTGATGAAGATTAATAACAAAAATCATAATGAAATTAAGTTTTAATTGATTGATTTGTTTGTACTGTTATTGCTTTTATGTTATAAAATTTATTATTGCCTTAGTAGACATGCATGTATGAATTTAGGTTTTACCAAGGACGTATGGAGCAAACACAACTAGTTCTTTGTGGGTGAGGGCAGAGGGGGGCTTTTATTCTTCAAGTTATGTTTGGTGTGGAGAGTGGACTGTCCACTGTTCAGTTCACTTTCCACTTCAACCATGGACGGTCAATTTTCCATGCAAGTTTTGTTTTTTTCATGCAATTTCTCTTTTTTTGTTTTTTGGGGGGGGGGGTGTCAAAGCAAAGAGTTCCCAATAGCACCTCACTTTTATCCCAAATGTTTTGGCAAACGTTCTCCTCTTTTCACCTATGTAGTTGGGCCAAAGGAGAGGAACTCTATATTTCAAAATAGAACCTTCTATTTTAGGTAGCCTTCATAGTTTCATTTTTTTTTTTGGAGTGATGGGCCAATCAAATTGGCTCATTGCAAAAATTGAACTTGGGAGGCCACTCATCTAATGAATAGTAGAGATGAATAGGTAGGGTGTTGAATAAGCTTGTGTGTAGGTGTAAGAAAAAATGTTACGGTCAATGAAATTGCTGGATTTCACAATTTGAATTCTTTTTCTTAGTTATCTTGAGTGAACTAAGAATTAAATGTGTATTAGGGTTTGGTAGGCTTTTGAGAAATTTAGAGAATCAATGGAAATGGTAGAAAGGGACTATTGTTTTCGATGTTTGCATAATAGGGTTGTGTGTAATCATGAAGATTTATTTTTTCAAGCCTCTGGGATTCCTGGATTTGGTGGTCTGAATTTGTTTTCCTAATTATCTTTAGTAAACTAACAGTTGAATGCATAATAACTATTTACAGACAGGGGACTTGCACATTGCTTTCACACTTTGTTTTCTCTAGAAGTTGTCCAAATGTGTGTTAAATCCACCCAATATCCATTGCATGGTGCCTTGGTGGCTGTTGGTTCATTGGGGGCACTTTCACCAATCTAGTAGAAACTGCTGTTAAACAGTGAGAAACCAGCTTCTCTGAGGCTCTACATAATGTCGCAAGAATATTTGGAACAAAACACTTTCCAAACTTGTTGTGCTTTGCATTAATCAGATGAGGTGCTTCCCAAGTTCAATTTGCTTGGTCCATCATTTTAAAAAACTAAAATTATCATCATATAAACTTGTGCATTGATTTTACAATATCTAAACAATGTGATGAAAGTTAAGTGTTAATGAAATGTTGATACAATCATGATATAACGGTTTTATGATGTTGTGATGACATTGTAACATATTGTGATGATTAATCTTTATGTTATAATGTTATTATAATATCATATAATGATTCATTAACACTTCATCAACATTTAATTTCAAATATATTGTTGAAACGTTGTAAAAGCACAAATACAGGACAAATTTGTGACGACGAAGGCTCCCAAAATAGAAGTTTTTATTTTGAAATATAGAGTTCTTTCCTTGGGCCGACCCAAAACAAACCCAAAAAAAAAAAAAAAACTTGCATGAAAAATTCACTGTCCAAGTGAACAGTCCAATCTCCACAACAAACACAACTTGAAAAAACCCCACCACCCACCAGAAAAAAAGGAGGCCCCCTCACTTCATAACTCGACTTCTCATTGGTTTCATAATTGGTTTCATAGAAATTCTTTTCTTAAAATTGGCTGCCATTATTTTTCACCTGGACTAAATCCCTTCCTAAGAACACCCTACCTATTTGCAACAACTAGCATTTTTTATGACGGGCCTTCATGAACAAAGTTTAATATAGATATGATTAAATTCAGCAATTGAAATTTATATAGAATCATTTTTAGACGAAAAATTAACTATATCCTCAAGTGTTCTTTTTAACATTTGATATTTTCAAAACCATCTGTGGACCTAATTTTTTTAGAATACTTATGTAGTACACCTCAAAATTATTTTGAGATAATATCATTTGTACAGAATGTAACAGACTTGCTCTTGATTTGATCAACATCACTGGTGATCAATTCTGGTCAAAAATTTAAAAATTCATATATTCTCACAAGAGCAATTCCTATTCGCCTAAAAAGCTGAATTGAGTTTGTAGGCCAATTTCCACAAAAGCAAAAACGATACCTATGAGTTGCAAAGTTCCTAAGGACTGTCAAGGGGTTTTCCATTGGGTTCCATGGCCAGGGTGAACCAGCACCTACATTGGTCCCCAGTTCTTTCAACTCCCATTCTCTTTGGTCTACATTGTACTGGCACATTGCACTTTGCATTTGCCACTCTCTTTGGTCCCAATTGTACTGGCACACTGCATGTTTTCCTTTGCCATTGAGTAGTTATTCATATTAGGGTTTGAAGTTTGAAAGGTTGTAGAACTCAATTACTTATTACCAATAGAGGGAGCCAACTTTCAAACAGACATCCTTAATTTATAATAAGTGTTTCCATTTCAGGGTGGGATAGGCCGGCATCTTTTTGTTGTTTTCCCTTGATATCATCCTTGCCATTGAGGTCCAGAGTTTAATAATTCTTGAAAAGGTTGATTAAATTTATTTTTTGATTCACAGACCAGCTGAATACACACAAATTGAATTCTTAAGCACACAAGTTTTTAGGGTTGGATTATTTGGCCTTGGGGCTATGAACATAGTTGTGTTATATGAGCTGAAGATTTTTTTATCTATTCTAAACTGTTGAAATGTGAACTATTGGAATTAAGACTATCATTTCTTTCAATACTTACTTATTTCTTTCAATTGCCACAAAAATTGTTCATTATCAATTGTAGGAATTGAAATCTTAACCTGACAATAAGGGTTGACATCCTCGGCTTCAGGCTACCAACATACTGGTTATCATGTAACTTCAAACCTTATAGTTTCATTTTTAATCATCAAATTCAAATGATAACTACTGAAATTATAATACCCAATGCTTGGAAGAAAGTGCAGTGAAAAAATGCAACTTGAAGTATAATACCAAAAGACTTGGTAAAATCTATAAATAATATGTATAATACAAAAAGTTGTATGTCTCTATGCCATTCAAACCTACCTATATATGAACCTTATTTACCTACCCACTCCCCTCTACAAACCTATTTTATATATACCAACCTCCTATTTTTCCTTTGTCTTTTCATGTCTCCTTGGCTTTCTCTCAACATCCCCCTAGCTTTTTCTCACTTGTGTTCTTGCTTTCCATTCTAATCAAGTAATTTGGGTTGAATCAAATATCCTTTTGCAGAGGAGTTTGTAGAATTTCTGTAGCATGCTAGAAATCGACATTAAGTTTGTCATTTTTGTTTCTATGACATTACCTGAAAAAAATATGGCAAGCTGATCTCTTCATGTTGTATTCTAATCCCATGATTGGCTACCAACATGAGCAACTTATTGTACTCTAATGTCCCAACATGTGAGCTTGCAGCTTACAAAGAAAAACTTGCCTTTTTTGCAAATTTCTTAGCAACTTGATATTAGCATTGGGTGAAGTGTTCATAACTTGGCTATGGGGAAATGAAGGCCCATTTTCCATCTATGTCCTTTTAGCTTGAAATAATAACTATAATAATAATAGAATTATAATACCAAATACCTGGAGCAAAGTATAATACAAAATATTTTTAATACTTGAAGACAAGTACAATATATGACATGCTTGAAGGAAATTATAGTATCACATACTTGAAAGATAGTACAGTACCAAATTCTTGAAAGAAATTCACTAAAAAATATGTGAAGGAAAGTATAATACCAAATACTTGAAAGATATTATAGTAACCAAATATTTGAAGGAAAGTACAATACCAAATACTTGAAGGAAAATATTGTACCAAATACTTGAAAGAATGCATACTAGTAACAAATACATCAAGGATAGCAAAAGACCAAATACTTGAAGGGAAGTCTAGTAGAAATACTTGAATGATAATACCAAAATACTTGAAAGAAAGTATGATACCAAATACCTGAAATTAAGTCCCAGGAATTTGAAAGATCTAATATAATATCGAATTCTTGAAGGAAAACTACAATACCAAATATTTGAAGCAACGTGTATTAGAAAGTATTTCACTTGGAAAGCATAATACAAATTACTCAAAGGAAAATACAATATCAAAATATTTGAGGGATTGCCTAGTATAACGACAACATATTTTGAGTGTTGGGACTTGGGTTTAGCAACCTGTCAAGTTGTTAAACTCATGTTTAACGATTTGGTTCGTTGCTAGTCCAAGTCATAAACAACTACTCTATTAGACAAGTTGTTAAACTCAGATTAGCTGTTCACCCAAGTCACAAATAACTACCCAAGTAACAAAACTCAAGATGTGTTGTAATATTATATAATATCAAAATATTTGGAAAAAAATACGATACTAAATACTTGAAGGGAAAGTATAGTGTCGCGAGTGTTTGGTTGGGAAAAATGTCGGAGTGTTTTTCGTTTTATACTACTTGTTGACTTTCACGTACATGTCGCTCAAGTCCTGAATATTCTTTAAAGACTTCGTTGAAGAGAAGTGTATTGGAGGAGAGGCGATGCCGTTTAGTTTGAGCCTAGAAGAAGAACACGGAAACAAAGCAAGCTTTGCCGGATAGATGTACTAGGGCTCTTGATTTTTAATTTTCGTGAACCAAGCGGTGTTTACATAAGCATTCTTCTTCAAAGGTTCTTAACCTTTGGTTTTTTCCTCTCGGTAATTTGAGAAATCCACTCCAATTTTCGTTTCTTAGATGCCTTACAATCTTCCTTGCTACGACTTCACAAATTGTTGCTAAACGTAAATTTCAGGGAGTTGGAAGCTGCCTTCTCCTTCTTGGGGTTCTGGAATGTCCAGTCATGTCAGACCATCTTCTAGTTTCTAACTTAAATTGGTCTTGATTTTGTCTGTAGGTGACCTGATCAGAGGAACAAATGGCTGATGTACAAGAAGCTGATGCTGAGGATTTACTTCAAGCTGCTCCTGAGACGACGTCACTTGACACAGCCTCAGATGTTGAGAATGAAGTGGTAAGGCTAAACCTGGTTTTTTTTCTTCGTCTGATACCTCTGCATGGTTGTCAGCCGTCTTCTTCCCCGTTTCACATGTCGTGGCAATTGCATGTGTACTTTGTGAGAAGATGGGTATGCTGCTGTGCTTTGTGCTTTAAGGAAGGGCATTGTAACCATCATTAAAGCATCTCCAGCGGTCCTCAGTATGTGACCCTGCAAAATTATTTCTCACATCCCAGTTTTACTTTCTTTTTTTCAAACCTCACCCATAAAACTGAAACTGGGACTGCAAATAGGTCGGAGACTCCCAGTAGCAAGCACCTAGACCAATCAATACTTCTAGCCAATCAGAAACAGGGAGCAGTCAATAAATGCAATCTGATTGTGTTTATTAGACTGTTCCAAGGCTCCTCCAGGGCTCTGAAAGCTCTGCATTTTTTTGGGGTCACAGCAGTCCTCCAGTGAATCCCTCTGGATGTGACTGCTGTACCTCATCAAAGATTTCCAGTGCAGGGTCACATACTGAGCGCCAGTGGAGATGCTCTTACATATGAAACTGTACATCACTCCATCATATTGGATTAACATACAGTCAATTGTGACTGCCACTTGACTATTTGTTGAAAAGAAGCTGTGAATGTGATCTCACTACACACCCATGGGAATATGGCTAAAATACTGTTAGGAAATGTGGATTCCTTTAGGCATTCTTCATGGTCAATTGTAAGAAGTTTGGTGAGAACAGAGCAAGTACTTTTCAGAAATATAAAGAGACCAATCCCTGCAAATTGATACCGATTTCATGACCACCCTATGACCATGTTGATTTGGATGGTTAAGGTCTTTCTATAAAAGTGATGCATAGCTTGTTTGTGAATGGTGTGACCAACAAGTATTTCAAAAAACAAATCAGGATGTTGATTGTGAACTAGTTGTGATTGGGGAGTTCCTTAAATGTTGAAGGCGTTTTCCTTGCAATCAGGTAAGCAAGGTCTCGGATACAACAGCTCTGCAAGCTAGGGATGGGAAGGATATTCAGGGCATTCCATGGGACCAGCTGCAATTCACAAGGGAGAAGTACCGAGAAACTCGGTTGCAGCAGTACAAAAACTATGAAAATTTACTGCAGTCTCATGATGAGCTTGAGAAGGTATGCAGTATACTGCTGGGTTCTGGAGATGCTTAGAGTAATGGTATTTTAACTAACCTATTGTCATATACAGTCAATTTGCTGAGTGGCCTTCTGATGATTTGGTTGTATTTGGGCAGTAATGATGACTCAGTTTCCCAGTGGAGGACATGTAAGGCTCTCAGTAAAGATTGGAATGAGACCTAAGTACAGTGCAAAATATCTTGGATGTGGCATAGTTGTGATGGTAGTGTGCATTTTCAAATAGACATCATCCCGGTGGAGGTAGACATAATTCCAGGGATGTGAGCAATTTGATGCAGGATTCTTGGAATAGAATGTTTCCAAGACCACTCCAATCTAGTTTATGAACTGGTTCTGATTCTCTTGTGGAGTTTGTCTGGCAGGAATGCAAAGCTGTTGAAAAAGAAGGGAAATTCTACCACTTTCAACACAACACAAGATCAGTGAAACCCACAATTATTCATTTTCAGGTCAGACTGCTGCCAACTCGGTGAATTGTTTCCATATTCCCATTTTTTTGCTGCTGTTTCAATACCTTGGCTGATAACACAGTGGGTATTTGTCGTGGCAACAGTTTGCAAGTAATCCCTTCAGCTTTATGAAGCTTAATGTCCTTGTTTTCTATTGCTGAAACTGTGCGATTCTTAATGATCCCTGTTGTATTGATTCAGTTGGATTTCTTTTCCTTGATTGCAAGTGACAGCTGAGAAACTTAGTGTGGGCAACATCAAAGCATGATGTGTATCTCGTGCATAACTTTTCAGTTATGCACTGGTCATCCATGTCCCATGAAGCCACTGAGGTGCTCAATCTTGCAGGACCTGTCACTGCCTCTGAGGTACTTTTTATCTTTCAGTTCTCCTCTGCTTTTGTGCTGATCTGTGAAACCTCATCATCCCATTTCCTCACTTATTGCTGGAGTAGGTTGCTAAAACTTCACTGCTTTCACCATTGGACCGTTATCTAAACACAGACCAATCTAGTTGTAAACAGTAGTGGTCTTCTAACACATGTTTCTAGCATTGCTAATGACAATTCTGGTTGGAAAGAACCTTGGCTGTGACAGTTTTTATCAGTTGGCTATGTATGTTTGGTTGCCCTTCTGTATTGATTGTTGAGGGGTTTCTAAAGTCAAGGTGAACAACCATGACATCAACGAAAGAGAGGAAGTTTGTTTGACTTTAGATATGGGATGAAGAGAACATCTGGCTTTCTTTTGACCTGTTACATCAAAGAGATCCTAGGGAATTCATTGAAAGATGTTTGCGGTTATGTGTACAACATATAAAAGCACAGACAGACAGTGGGCAGTCAGGAAGTACATCACCCTATATGATCCCAGCCCTCTAGGCTATTCTGCAGTATACCACCTTTGTTAGAGCATCTCCAGCAGTTCACTGGAAAATGGGCTGCACACCATGTTTTCACATCCAAACTTTATGTTAAAAGTTTTTCCCTCTCCAGCCATAAACTGTAAATGCTAAACATTATACACTGAGGAATCATGTAAAGACCACATGTGGGTCAATTAGTGCAACCAGCCAATCAGTAGGAGTAAGTGTGTGGGCAGTAAATGCAAACACCCAACTAGCAGCAGTGTTATTTGTTTTCCAGTCTTTTAAAACCCCAGTATCCAGCAACAATTTGGTGTACCTGCACCCACTTTCACACCACTGTGGTGTATTGCTTCATCCAAAAGTGGCGTGAAGGCCAGTTTCCAGTGGACTGCTGGAGATGCTCTTACTATGCACTTACATTCATCATCTCCTCTATCCCTTGAACTTGACTGGATCAAACCACCAGTAGTGTAATCATCTAAGGCCACAGCTTCTTTGGGTTGTGTGAAAATCCTTTTCAAAAACCAACTTTTGTAAAGTACTGCAAGGCAAGTAGCAAATGGTTTGAGATATTGGAATTGGGGAATGAATTTCAATGTGCCAAAGCATTGCAAATCTGCAACTGGCCTGCTTATATATGTGGTGCACCTACAGAAACAGGCACTCTCTTTTAGGGTGGATGTTTACAGGACGCTTGCTGATCTTAGGCATTATGCCAAAGTAGAAATCCCAAGAAAATTTTATGATTTGTTTTAGAGGAGATGAATGGCTAGTTGATACTTTTGACCAGAACAGTCAAATGGTTGCAGATACAAAAACATCCATCAGCATATCACCAAGAGCTGGGCCATGTGCAGATTTCCACTATGTGTGTGAAGCAGAATCTTCTTGTTGCTGGTGGATATCAGGGGGAGATGGTTTGCAAGGTGAGATGAGCTTATGAGCTGATTGCATCATCAATGTGGTCTGCTATTCTGGGTCACACAGTAAAATAATTTGATGTGCTGTCTTGGTTGCAATTGTAACATTCATGACTGGCATTTTCCTGAGACAAAGAGATGGATAGAATTGCCCATCATTGTGTCCTATCTTGCTTAACCGGCCTACCCAAGGCCTGCTTCAAGCCAAAATTGTTTCAATGCTTGATTTGTATCACATTGGTTTACTGTCATAACTTGTTCACCAACTCCAGAACTCAAATGTCTTAGTAATTTGTTGCCCCTATAATTTGTGTTGTAATGCATAAAGTACGATTCGAATCACAGTTAGGAGTGCATTAGGAACCTCTAATTTGATGCATTGTACCTTATGGTGTTGAATACAGAATCTTGACAGCCCTGATATATCTTTTTGTGCAAAACTTACCCATGAAAATGCCATCACCAATGCTATTGACATCTACAATAACTCGAGGTTCTTATCCTAACATTTTTGGTCTTGACCAGATATTTCTCCTAGGGTTTTGTTCCAGATGGTTAATTACAGAGGGTTTCAAAACTCCAGTTGGGTGTGTGATCCTAAAGAGGCATTTAGAAGGATTCTGATTCATGTAATTTGTCTGGAGTTCTAAGCAAAACATATTGTCCAGCTTAGTTCTCTCAGGCAGTCTCCATGAAATCAGGGTACTAACAAGCTGTTATAAATGATCTAAATGGAGTATTCTTTTGGAATGTTTGAAGTATCACCTCAGGAAATTGATAGGTTGCATGTTGCTTGAATTGTGTGTTGTTCATGTAACACTTGAGATGTTTTATTCTCTTCATTGGTTGCAGTCATTCTTGAATGTCTTTCAATTCTTATGCAGAAGGTCTGCTTTGATACAATACTGGCCTTGTCTGGTGATGTGGTTGTATTGCAGTGGCGCAGTGCAAATCATGAGCTCCAATAATGACTCAGTGGTCAGAGTGTTTGATTGCAATACTTTTTCTCTTATCAAAAGCTTTTCCTTCCCATGGGCTGCAAATGTATGGTGCACTTTCACCTTCTCTTGCAGATATTGTCAGACTGCTTTGTTTCTCTTTGAGCCCATCTTCTATTCCTCAAGGCTATGCAGTTAAGGAGTGCCCTTTGTTGGATGCAATAGAAGATACATTTAAAGATTTATGCCATTGCACTCTGTCACATGGCTCTGAGCTGTGAACTCAAACTGGTTCTTTTCTTTTGTCATTGTGTTTCTTTTGTGACAATCTTCTTTAGTCCATAACTGTTCTGGAAACTAGCCATTAGAGCCCATGGTGATATGAGAATAGTACCTAAGTTGAAGCAGTGGAAATTCTCGTGCCATCTTTCACAGGATAGCATCACTAATTCCATGCATGGATGCTGCAGCACACATCCGTTAGTCCAGATGGGAAAATGGTGATTGTTGTGGGGGACAATCCAGATGGACTTCTATCTAACAGTCAGACTGGCAAGGTAAATATACTCTTTTCCAGCATTCTGTCAGCATTCTCATTAGACTCATAATGCCTGTGCTCAACATGCTGATTCAGGCAAAACATCTCACCTGTACTGGCAATATTCATTGTAACATGTACCATGTAAACTCTGCTTATTTTGCAGTCTTTATGTGGTAAATTAAGTTAATGGAGAAAATCCTTGGTTTAGGGTTAATTTATTGTTTTAGCATTCAAAAAAAATGTGAATGAATCTCATGTGTAAAGAATCTAATGAATCTAATGAGTATAAAGCAGACAAAACCTCTTTTGAAGTAATGGAACTAATGCTTTTAAGCAATGTATTCAATGCATTGTTGTTATATTCTTATCTACACACACCATTGGAAGCTAATAAAGTTAGTTGCAAGAAATGGCAACTTGTCAGTGCCATTTGTAATGAAGGTGATGGTTTGATATTTTTCTGGAATGACATTTATGAGCTTATGATCACTCATTTTTGTCATGATTGTTTTAGTTTGGCCGGAACTGACTTAATGGTTACCATCTAAGTGTTATAGTGGAAATCTCATAAATATGAAAATTGCAGGTCATTGCAACTTTGAAGGGGCACATAGACTATTCATTTGCATCAGCATGGCACCCAGATGGCCAAGTTTTTGTCACAGGGAACCAAGATACAACTGCACGCCTATGGGACATTAGAAATCTTGGGTCCTCACTAGCAGTTCTAAAGGGACACATTGGAGCTATTCGCTCCCTCCGCTTCACTTCTGATGGGCGTTTCATGGCTATGGCTGAGCCTGCCGACTTTGTGCATGTGTTTGATACCAAGCAGGACTATACAAAGTGCCAAGAAATTGATCTCTTTGGTGAAGTGGCAGGCATTTCCTTCAGCCCTGATTCTGAAGCTCTTTATGTGGGAGTTGCAGACCGCAACTATGGCAGCCTTCTTGAGTTCAACCGCAGTTGTAATAACTCCTTGCCTCAAATTGGGATTGTCAGACCCCTTTTCAGAAATCATTGAATGTTTTGGCAAAAATTGTTGATTGCTAGTGGTAGGTACGGGAGCAATCTGCCCTCTTTCTCAAAGATAGGTACAATGAATTAAGACTAGGTAGACAACTTGTAAGCCTCTAAAGTTGTTTTGAGTGGGTTTGATTTCCTCTAAATCTTTAAGAGCCCCAAAAGTGGCATTGAGTTTAAATGTATTGCGAATGTTTTTATTTTTGGGTTCTTTTATGTTTGATGTGACACATTTTTTAAACTATGTTTTGATCCCCAAAATTTATATGAATGAAAGTGGGATTTTATACACTACAAACATCTCCAGCAATGGACTGCATCACTAAATTGGAAGTGACCATTCTCGGCCTTTTGGCTAAGATCATGTCTAAATTGTAAGAGGAATAGCAGAACAATAATTCAAAAAATAACACTTTTGCATGGAATACTGCGCTCTTCCACAGGAGCAGTATGAACAAATGACTGCCTTTAATTGACCAGTCACAGGGCCCAGGTGCCAATATTTAAATGGTGCCACAGTAAACTGTGGCAAAATTATGTGGTAAAAATCTGGCAAATGGCATTTAAAGTCATCTCATCAATATGTTTGAACTTCGACAGGAGAAACACATCCAAACTTGAATCCATACATTGAAAAAAAATGATATATATTCACAAGGGTGTCAAAAACTTACATCATTAGGTCATCCCTACTCCCAAACCTTTTCAACAATTGAGAGGAAGTAGCACCATGAAACATACACAAATCAGTGATTTGCAGGAATAACAGAATGAAACTCCATGAAAGCTAGAATCTAGACACTGAAAAATACTATATTACAAAGGGCATCAAAGCTTACATTGACCAGGTTACCTGGCTCTGAGATCTCTTCAGGCAATAGAGAGGAAGTTGCACCATTAAACATATGAATGAAGAGGTTTGCAGGCAACCTGCTAGACAAGTTGCATATCACCCTTGCTGATATAAAACTGATGACAGATACCTGGTAGGCAACATGATGTAGCATAGGTTTAGTTAACGGAACTGGTTCAAATGTTTTCGGATCCTCTTGGTTGGACAGTGTGCTACATCCTCAGATTCAGCTTGCTCATTGTCATTCTCATGGCTCTCAATGGCATTTCTTTCCCGCCCGCGATTTCTTGAGTTCTTTCTGATGGGTGTCCTTTGTCTCGGCCCCTCAGTGTCAGCATCGTGCATATTGACTCTGTCAGGCATCAATTCTTGACCTTCCTCTAGTCTCTCTTGCATTGACTGCAAAAAATTCAATGTACCAATGGTCACACATCAATGCATCCTCTGTGAAGTTTATATATACACCAGGCAGGACAAGATGAGAGAAGAAATGGGAACTTGGCAAGCACTCTTGACTGGCCAATTATAGAACTCAAGACTGGTCAAGTTAACTCAATTAAAATTCCCCTTTTTAATATTTCCAGGATGAATCTCGACTGAGCAATCAAAATATCTTGTCCCCATCCCATGCAGTAGTATGTAATCAACTAAACTCAGAAATGTTTAAGCTGCAACATCAGGCAGCAGCATTCTCATCACTTAACACAGAAATCTTACCTGCCAACAAGCCCAATCAAAGCGAAATACGAACTGTGCATTGGTAGCTTTTCCAGAAGATCGGTCTGCTGCTGTTGGAGCATTCTTTGGAGCTGCAACACAACTATGGGTGTAAATGTAAGTATCAAGGTAGTATGCTCAGCAAAGACTTATTAGATGTCAAGCCAAGCAAATCTATGCAAACCCAAGTAAAATAATACATCTCCAAGTAGCAACTGAAATAATGAGAAGGACTGGTAGGATCAGTACCAACAAGGTGTGTCCCATCTTCATCATAGGTGATTGCAATTCGGCCATCTTTGACAAGGAATGAAAGTGAGAAGATATTCTCAACTGTTTGGGAAAATGACCTTCTGTTCAAAACAAGAGCATCTAGCCTAGCACACTTAACATTCCTCAATATACCAAACATGGTCTCCATGTTAGCATCTGTCTCTGCTTTTGCATCCATTTCATTTTGATCCTTCACCTGCAATTAACATCAGCCAGAAGGAGTTCATCAACAAACACAATCGATGTAATCAATCAACTCCTGGAGGCTAGAGAAAGAGGACACAATAAGATACCTCTTCAGGTCGTGTACACTGAGAGGGCTTGACCCTTGCTTTGCGAGGTGCTAGAACTTTCCTCGTCTTTGGTTCAATATCCATGGGTCCCAGCCTGCCATACCATAAGACATACTTCAGTTCAGGTAGAAAAAATTACCTGCACTTAGATATTTTGTATCCTGTTCTTACACTTTCCATGAATGGTAAGACAAGGCTTGTAAACTCACATGGTATGCAAACCTGGAACTTCACAAATGATTCCACATGCTTGAAGACCCAGTAGACCCCAATTGATGGTTGTTAAATCATTATCATCATCTGGCATTCGGATACCAAAGTTCTCAATAATGGCTCCCACAAATCCAGCAGGACTCACACCGCTCTTGCGTGTGGCTCCCTTGACAGACTCAAATACAGTGCTGGCAATATCCAAGACTGCTTCAGCATCTGCAATTTGCTCTCTAGGCTTCTGTACTGCATTGGATAGAAGAACAAAACATAAAGACATAAACAGAACCTCCAAATGAATGAAGTGCCAGTAGAAGAGAACCAGCAAAAATCATTCATGAAGAAATCATTTTTCAGACACATATAGTTTTATCCATTCAGATTTGGGAGTTAACATGCCTCCTCTACATCCTTGATGAACTCACATCCTTTGTCAGTTTAAACTCTTTCACATGCTTCTTCTACAGTCATATTGTATATTATGCACACAAGTTCATGGCTGCAATGGTTACTGGAATAACAAGTCTCCTCCATATGCCTGAGGAACAGACATCCTCAATTAGTTAGATCCTAATCTTTGCTTCTTAGTCTTATACATGCTTGATATATTCTTCCAGCCATCTCTAGAGAAAGCCAGCATTTCTGTTCAAAGCCAAATTTTGATCTGGGGAGCTGCTTGTTCTAGTCTGCAATGGACATTGGTTTTCGTTCCTTTGTAAAGAAAGAGCTCAAGAGACTGCACTGAGGAAGATTCCTGGGTAAGGCTTTCGTTAGATAATTCACCTTGTCTGTGAAGATCTTCTATCTTCCCGACTACCTCATTGAACCTATTTGAGTCTAGCCGGATGAGTTCTTCCCTGTCCCCTGAAACAAAGAATAAAAAGCTCATACCATTGTTGCCAATATAGGGATAGATAAAGACCCAAAAACATGACATCATTTTGCACAACGCTGAGAGACAGGCTTGTACCAGTAATGGTCTGCTGGAGCTGGCGGTACTTTGCACGAAGGACTCGCCGCTGTTCTGTATTCTGCTTAACAGTGCTGTTCTCTTGCTCCCCTGGCTGTGTCCCAAGCCCATCCTCAAGACATCTGAATTTTCTGCCGCTTGACTCCCCTCTTTCTCGTTGCAATGCTTCCCTCCGTGTCACCCTTGGTCCCGACTGGAGCTGTGAACTCATCATCATCTTGTTTCTTGTCAATTCCACTCAGTTAGTTTAGCAGATCCTGCTCCACGGCCCTCAGTTACAAACAAAGCTCCTTAGAATTGGTTACCAGATACTCCTGCCATGATCTTCAAATTTCTTGAAGCTGACATCTGCAACACCATGATCCCTGTCTATTCCTTGATAAGACAAACACAATGAAAACAGATCCCCAATGAAAATCTTGTGATCTGTTTCTCCAAATACACAGCGAGCGGAAGAAGATGCAGCAGCAGCAGCTTCAAAGACTAGGGTTCGGTGACAACGGCCAACAAAATGCAAAAGACAAAACGGAGGGAGTGCAGTTTGGAGGGAAACTGGCAGACCGGACTAGCGGGTTGTTTATTTGTAAAATGACCGGTTATCACCAGTCCACCGTTCGATGATCTACGTCGGAGGGTCAGTGAGTTTCTGACAGGAAGCGATGACTTGGTATGGCCGGTATTAAGGAGGAGTTTGAAACTTGACGAAGAAGGCACTAGGTACCAGAGTTAACTGCGGTTCGTTTTCACTTGACCTTTGTAATGTGCTCGGAAAGTTGGCCTGCCTCTCGTCTGCTTGCTCGCGAGGACTCTCGTGTTCTCTCTCACTCCCCGCGCGTTCGTTGTGGCGCGCGCTTGGCCGTGCGGGCGAAGAAGTTTTGGAAATGAGAAAGAAATGCGAAGAGAATGTGAAGGAGGAGGAGTGGTAGTAGAGGAGCCTGTTGTTTTGAAGAATCAGAAAGAGCGAGAAGAAGAGGTAATATTAGTGATGTCTTGTGTCGAAGATGGGAATTGTTGATGATGGTATCGAGGAACAGGAAGAGAGGGTTTAGGGTTTAAGGAGCAGCAATGCCTACAGCACAGGCTTTGGGGTGCTCAGCTTGCGGGCGAGCAATCACACCTTGCTTAGTGTGCGCTTTCCCGATTCCCGTGGCCACCAACGAACGGGAAATTTTCGGCAGCAAGAGCTGTGGGAAATGCGGGGTGTTGAATCCTGTAGGTGTGAAGAATCGTTTTCTATTAGGGTTTCCACCCGCACTGGCTCTTCCTCCCTCTGTAGTGAGACGAGCTCAAGTTGCTCGTGTGGGGCGAATGGCCTACACTCTCGCCAAGCATGCGCATTATGTGCATCTCAGAGCACTTCTGCAGGGGCGAAAGGAATTCGACATACAAGAAGAAGAAGCAGCAGGAGAAGAGCCTCTTGCAATAGAAGAAACGGATTCCATCGACACAGCACATCCTACAAGTTTTGAGGATTTGGATTTGGAGTCCAGCAACCCGTCTGTGCCAGAAGTGTATGCCTCGCCTCAAGAAGGCCTGCCTTTGAGATTTCTGCCATATCTGCAGGATTGGCGACTCCAAGAAGGTGGAATTTGGAAAAGCGTTATGGCCATGGAAGCTTGCAGGTGTAATCCTTTGCCAGACTCTGAGCCACCTTCAAAGCGTATGTTTTGCCCCACTCTCCTCTTCTGGTCCGGCCACTTCTTCAACATTCTCATGCTTATGTTACCTCTCTAGCAGGTTGTGACCATTGTTGGCAACAACAAGGACTATAATTCTCCTTTTTGCTCTTTCTTGCTCTTGGCAATTGATGCTGAACTTCTCTCCACTTCTGATTTGCTTCTGAAGGGTTCAAGCAAAGTATTGATTGCAGGAATCTGAAGAGACCAGTGGGACAACAGCTCCAAATTGATGAGGCTGGGATGAAACCAGGTGTGAAGAGGAGCTGCTGTTCAGAGGATCTAAAGCAGTTAAGACATGGTGATGACAAAATTGTTGAAAATGAGAAAACCGCTGCTGACACAGCTTTGTCTGGACATGAGGGGTTGCAACAGAAGCGACAGAAAACATCTCATGGGGAAGAACCAGAGGAGCTTGTGAGGTGTAGTGCAAAGAAATCTGTGCAAGTTGAACAAGGAAACTCAAAACATGATTACCCATCTGTGTGTGATGAATGTGGACAGAGTGGGGAGGTTTCTGGAACTTCATGGCAGCAAGTTGATGAGGCAGGACTCGTGCAGTGTTGTTCACAGTTGCTAGAGCTTCACTGTCCTCACTCTTTCAATGCAGACTTGAATAACAACACAACATACCCGCTTTGTGTTGCCTCCCACGGATCTATACCTGAGGCAAACACTCAGAAATCTGTATATGGTGATTGTCAGAGGTATGCAACTCAATTCACAATCGATTTACTCCAAGCAGCTCACTCTGCAATCTCAACTCTATATCAAGCATCCCACGAATCACAAAATTCCCAAGAATCTCCTGGTGATGCCTACTGGTCTGATGCCAGGGTTGTACAACAGGCACTCGCAGCAGCAAAGCATTTTTTATCAAATCACGAGAGGGTGGGAAGTCTCCAAAGTTTGGTGATGCAGGCAGAGGCAGCAAGCTCATGGGCCGAGAAGGATTTTAAAGCCTTCTCACACCAAGGAGTCTTCCCTTTAGCCAATGCTATTGTTGTGGGTTTACTGCAGGAGCGTAAACAATTGAAATTACAGAGTGTGGAGAAAGATGTGGATGAAATGGCAATGCTCCTACTGCAAATCAACACTGTTTTACGATTCTGTTTTCAGCAGGTAATGGAAGATCTCCAAACAGCACAAATTTCCATACATTTGAATCAGGGAAGGGAAAGAGTGAAAGTTGTATCTGAAGCTGTACGCACTGCAGTTCCTTTGTGGCTTCGCCTGTACCATGACATTGCTCATTGTACAGGCCTTTTGAACCAACATCACCACTAGACAATTCCTTTGCCTAAATTCCTATAGGGCCTTCCCTTCCCACCACCTATCTGCTGCTGTCCACTTCTTCATTGGGACAGTAGTAATCTGATTCTTCAGAGAGACATGTACCTCATGTAGATGTATGCACACCAATCCACAACACCTAACACATTGATCTTCTGCTTGCCCGTCTTCAATTTATTTTGTGCCTGTGATTTACTTCTTAATAAAAAGATTGCATGGCTCCTGAAACAATTCTTGCTAACATCTTTGCACACCTTCCTGTAACCAACTATACACTTTAGAAATGTACACTGCATTTCCTGTCATCAATGCGTGTTATCTTCTGAACATGGTCAGTTGCTATGTTCAAACCCTTCACACTTAATAAGTTTACAATTACAAAATTCGCTGGAAATACAGTTGTTACCAGGTTCACTCTTGGATCAACTATTTGTCACAAGAGCTAGCAGGGAAATGGGATGGCAACACTAGGATTTCTCCAATTTATGAGGATCCAATTAGACAAAACATAACACACCCTTGCAGAGTAACTCATTTACTATTAGTTGTAAGCTCAGGGAGTAAAACAGCTTCCAGATGTAGCCAAGAAGAGAAATGTGCATCACAGTAGACATCTTGTGAGCAAGCTAGTAAAGCTTCATGGTCATTTCAACCACCACCACTGCCTGAAAAAGATGAAAGAATTTGCTATTTTCTGGGAATGGAACAGCCCAAAGTCAGTGGCATGTCACACAATCAAAGATCATTAAGCAGGTAAAAATTTCTAGCATTGCAAAATTTTATCTTCATAAGTACTGAGAAATTATCCACACTTATGATTGAAGCAACTTCAATAATAGCAGAGATGACCCACTATTTTCAAAGTAAATAAGCATCACACATTGCCTCCTTGCCACCGATCATCCAAATCATTGGCACCTAGTGAGTCTTCATGTCCATTTGTCCTTTCAGAAGGTGACAACTCCTGTGAATATCTTGTGTGTTTCTTCCGTCGGTAGTTTTCCCAGTCATCTTGATCAGCAGCCTGCTTGCTTTGGTTTGACTTTACTTGTCCAACATCTCTGGCATCTCTAGCCCGTCTGCTGGTTTTTCGGCTCTCTGATTTTTCATGTCTATGTTTCCTCTTACCATCAGTTTGCCTACTCGAAGACTTTTCCCGTCTGCTTTTCCTTCTACTGCTATCACGCTCTAGCTGAAAATGAGAGACTGCAGGACTACTGTCACTGTCATCACTGTTGCTTCTCTTTCTAGTGCTGTATCCCCTTTCTGTATCAACCATAGCTTCCTGACCACTGGTCAGTTCCTCATCATCATAACCATGAGGGGACCTATCTTCCAAATCTTCACTGCTAGAGCGGCGATGACTGCGAGTCCCTGACCTTCGATCATGATGTCTACTTTGTGAGTAACGCTGCCTGCTGGAGTCATGATATGATGACTGATGTCTCCGAGTATGGTGATGGTACTCATCATATTTCCCCTCATCATCATAGTCATGGTCCTTTCTTCGTCTTGTGTGCCGATTTTCAACAGAGTCCTGACTGTAGCCAAAAAGCTTTGCCATCTTTGCTTGCCATGATCGAGGAGAAGGTGCATCCCAGTCAGCCCACTCATACTCACCACGTGGATTTCGGAAAGAGTGTAAGAAGTTGCAAGCCGTACCATGAGAGCATGGCTGTAGGAAGACCAAACAAAAAGTATAAGATTCAAGCAACGACTTTCCTGTTGCAGGTGACATTATCTAACTTTTCAAAGGTAGTAAAAAATTGCTGAAGCTTTCCATACAGGGTTGAGGCATTGGTGAAAAAGTTTTGACTTGTTCAAAGTTGTTCTTAGATGCATTCCATGAATTTGTCAAATGGTAAAAATAAAGATGAAGTACCCTGTAATTTGTCTTCAGGTACTCTCCACAGATTGCCACTCGCCATTTAGTAACTCCGACAAACTCACATGTTATCTGAAGCCAGACCGTAGTTTTGAAGCAACAAGGTAAGGGTGCAACTCATCAACCCATTTAGATACAATAGAAACAAAAAGCAATGAGATTTGTTCTGTGCTACATAATTTACAGGAAAGGGGTTTGTAAACACAGCCATGTTGAGAAACACCAACTGGCACTAATTGTGTACCTGCTTGCCAGCATAAAAACGGCCATTGAGTGCATTGTAAGCAGCCATGGCTGACTCCTCTGTACAGTAATGCACATACACATTGCCCCGTAGATGTGGTGATCCATTTCTACACACCTGGAGCACTTCAAGATCATCATCAGGGACTGAAAAAAAAGTGAACCATGGTGTCAGAGTTTTGGAAAACAGAAGGTTCAAAAAAGCATCCTCTCTGGCAGCAACCCAAAATGAGTTTCATGTGACTACCTTGAAATTGACAAGCTCCCCAAACTGTAGGAACTCAGAATGTACATCATCGTAGAATTCTTCATAGTGTTGGGCAATCTCCTCATCAGTGTACTGTCATTCAGCAGGGGCCACACACTAGATGAATGAAAGGGTGTGTACCAACACGAGCGCTAAGTCCCATGTCACTCGCCCAGATGCCAGTCCACCACCTTACATACGTGTCAAGGGTTTTGCAATAAAAGGGATGGGAACAATTCCCTTCAAAAACAGTCCTGTCTGTTTACCACAACCTTAAAAGTCCCCAAGATATCCAGGGCTTAAGACTCTATTAACAGTGCTAGGTATCTTCTATTACTATGGAGTATCAGACAAAGTATAACTACTGTTTACCATGGATTGGAGAACCCACTATTCACCTAGACAAGAATATCATCGCATCTGAATATCTGACCATTCAAACACAAACAGAAAACCCAACTCAATGAGGTGCCATCATTCCAACTGACAGTACTGGCAGGACCAACCGGTGCTTCTAGATAGGTGATGGCAAATAGAACTTCAGATTTGAATGCAATAATTAGCTTGTTCATCAATCCTCATGACTTGCAGGGCAAAGGACTAATGGAAGTAACTAGGGAGGGAAGGACACTTTGACCAAGATGTACACAACAAATAAACAAAGAGAGCAAACCAGCATGAAATGTAGAAAGTGAGCTTATTCCAGGCAGGATACACCAGGGTGTTGCTTTCTTTGCATGTCTTCAGTGGTAGGTGCTGCTCACCTCCCTGTGCAGTAAGCTGTGAACCTTCTCAAGGAAAAAGACTGTAGGATGGAAGAACAAAACCATATTGGATCTACATAGCAAAACTGACATTGAGAAGTCGGCCTTCCAAACAAAACAAACATTGGACCACTGCCACCTTAACCCATCATTTCTGACAAATGAAAAGCCCTAGTATAGTTGCCAACAGGACAGGTCAATGATGGATACATCCTATGATTTAGTGAACAGCTGAATCATTTGAGTTGTAACTGCTCCCGATAGCTAGAAAACATTGGTTGCAAGCAAATTGGAAAAATACGACAGCAGCACACAAACCTCAAGGCCATCTTGGTGGTCCCAGGCAAGGCCAGGGCCAGTGTACATGGAACGAATGAGCAATGTGACAGCTTTGTCATTGAACACAGGATGCACACGACTGCATCGCACTCCAAAGCGGCACACACCAGTTTTGATGTAGAATGGGCAGTGTTTCTTATCCTGTACCACCAAACCCCAAATCCTTCAGTTAAGAACTGACAATCAAGTGCCACTATACATGCACAATGAGAATAGCCTCGACACCAAACAATGCTCAGCTCAACCTCTTACACCTAACTTGCAAATCAAGCCAGCAAAGAAAGATGGCTATTTTACCTGCTCCGTTCCATAATTTGCACATTGAGCTACTTCCTCATGCACAGTCAATGTAGCACTACTATTCTTGTGAGAATGAAATGCAGTGCTCTGTGGTGGCAATGGGTTTGAGGTTGATCGGTTAGCATCCTGTCAAGCATGCAAATCATGTAAGTCTTCAAAACATCAAATGATGAATTAGTTTTTTAAAAGTTATGACCAAACATGTTTAAGTACAAGGATAGATCTCACGAAAAGAAGAAAACAAATCCAACGCCCCCAAAGCCTTAAGGCAGCATAGCTCTTTCACATACATTGGGACTGGTGCCATTCCATTGGGAGCAGGCTAATATAATACAAGAAACCTTCTACTGAAGAGACAAAAGAGTGAGGTTGGAAATGTGAGGAACAAAATGAGTACCTCAAGGAGATTTGACTTGAGCACCTTCCTCTTAGCTTTTTTGACAATGATCTCATTTCCTTGCCATATGATTTCTGCAGGTCCATCCTCCACATACTCCCAACCATCCTCATCTTCCTTCTCTGTTTCCTTAAGTTTCCATTCCTCTTGCTTCACATCCATCACCACATCAACCCTTAAAAAGTCTGAAGATATTTCCTGTGACTCTCAGACTACCTGTTGTGATTATTTCTTTACACGGAGAGCCACGTTAAGTAACAGCCAGTTCTTCTTCATCTAACTGTGACTACATTAAGACACCAAACTAGACTGTGTCTTCAAGCTGCGAAGTTTTGCAAAAAAAAGCGCATGGCATCGGTCCCTGATAATATGAGGAAAGAGGCTAGAAAGCACGGGCATCGATGTCGCTCCTCTTAGACAAGAAAGTAAGCTAGAGAACAGCCCCCCAAAGACATGTCAGTTTCAAAAGAAGTTCAAATCCTTGATATACCTTCCTTGCAGCAGCTTCTTCTTGTTTCCGCAACGCATCCTGGCGAGCTTGCTCCTCCCGCAGCAACCAAAGCCTCTCCTGCTCTTCGTGTTCTCTTCTTTCTTTAGCCAATTCTTCCGCCTCCAATTGTTGCCGCCTGAGCAACTCCTGTGTATCAAGTACGACGGCCTCCTCCTTTTGCCTATCTACCTCGGCAGCATGTTGCCTGTCTTGCTTCCGCTTCAATTTCTTCGCATTCTTCCTCTTCTCCTTCCGCGACATGGTTACCAGTCCTTGCTCAAAAGAAACACAAGCATAGAAACGGGAACATTACAGCTACTATAAAAGCTCACAAGATAAACAAGGACGAAGAGAACTCGTCAAGCCCTTATGATTACACCGCTGATCGAAACCCTGAGAAAAGAACCTCCCTCATCACCTTCCTCTTAACTCCCAAACCAACACCTCCAAGAAAGAAAAGAAGAAATAAAGGCTTAATCAATTTTTTTTTTCAAATGCAAAACCGCAAGTTGGACAAAGGATGAGGTGATAGCTGATGCCAGGGAGCCAAGAAAAAAAAAGGCTAAAAAAACAGCGAAAGAAAATATTACAAACAAAGAGACACTGTGACGGGATGATACGAACACCGCCTGTTGGTTGCGAAAGCTTCGTCGCGGTGACGATGACGGAGCTCCAAACCCTAAATTGTTTTAAAGCCTTTTCTCAATTCTCCAATGTCCGAAATCCGGTTACCATGACCCCCAACCCCATAACCGTTCAAAATAAGGTGGCCCTAAATACTACAAAATATTTTTGGAATCTGAAAGAAAATTTTGGCGAGAAATGTTTTTTGTGAATTTATTTAGCATTTCCTCTTTGAGGTATGTACATTGTTCAAAATCTACCCCAAATCTAATCCCTCAAATGGCTAGCAAATACCAAACAAAAAATATTACATGGTGCAATTTTTGTTACCTAGTTATGTGTAGGATAACACTTAAGGAGTGGGTTGTTAGTTGTTACCCTAGTAGGAGAATCCACAACCACCATGGAGAGTTCAAAACGTTGTTTTGTGAAAGCAATTTGGGAGTTTGGTTTTCAAAGCAATGTCCCTTACCTTTACCTTCATGTTAGATTCAATAGAAATTAATTTTTTTAAATAATTGATAAAGAAAATTCTTCAAAAATTCATAGGAAATTTGATGAATTTATAGAAATTTGTACAATATTCATATTGGAGCAATGAAATTGTGAAAATTTGGTTAAATGTTCATTTCACCCATCTGATACTTTGGCAACTATCCAACTCCTCCATATGCACTTGCTACAAATTTTGGATGTTAGACAACAACTACCACATGCCATAGTCACCTAGAATCTCTCAAACCTATGACTTCCTTAACAAATGAAGGAATAAATTGAACAATGCTTGCATAATTCCTGAAAATAACCATTTTGCACAAAAATGCAAATTGGGAAAATTGCAAACCATAATGTCATTAAACACAAAACATACAAATTTTCTTGATTTTCTTCCCTCAAAATTCTAGTCCAAAGTTTTAGGCAACAACTAAATTTGTTCTTGGTCCCCCATGCATCTCCATCATCACGGAATGGCAAAGGTGAAAGTTCGCTACCTTAGGAATAAATACAAGATTACCAAATTTAATTTCATTGTTCTTTTGTTATAAACCTAATTTTAGACACAGCATGATTAAACATGAATTCAAACTAAATATTCAAGCTAAAATGCATTTGGCCATTAATTCACAATGTCGTCATCTATGAATAACTCTTCTAATTCCTAGTATTCAATGGGCTTATCATTTACATATTCACCATCATCATAAAATGAACATTTTGTTTTCAATAACATGGCCTCTATTTGAAAATCTTTCTAACACCCTCAATAATCCACGCTTTCCCCAACCTTCTATAATCATGTCACCATTAGATCTCATAATCTGTTAAACTTTGAAAAAACCAAATACATAAGTTTTTTTGCAATATTTCGATAAAACTATCAAAATCAATCTCTCATTGGTTTCATTTTGTATGTGTGTTTTGATAAATAATGTTCAACAACAATTTGATAGTTTTTTTCATCAATGTGTTAACATGGTGTGGACAATAAAGGCACCAAAGGCCTTCTTTTATCAGTGTTGCATTCCTTTTATAAACATAGAGTGTCAATGGCCTTACAAAAAGCACAAGCTGCTTACATCTCAAAGCGGGTTGTTATTGTAGGGGAGGGTTATTCTAGGCTTGGAGTTTTAACAAGTTTACCTCCCCTTTTTTTAGTTAATATGCTTCATGCAACTAGTGGAGGTTTCTATACTTAATGGTTCCATGTCCTCCTTGTGGCCCACCTCTTCTGGGTCATTTGTTTGCCTAAACTTTGGTCCTTACCCCTTCTTATTTTTCTTTCCTTTTTTTGGGTGGTTTTTTTTTTATAAAAGTTAGCAAGGTTTCATCATCATATTAACCATTGTTTCAATTGTGTCATGAATTCACATTTCAAGGGCATGTAAAAAACACTATTTAACTAGAATTTTGAAGTGCAATTTGTTGAAATTAAAAAATACATCATGTTTCATCCATGAAAGAATGTTTTTGACTTGTACATTGACCAACAATTTAAAAACCAAATCATCTTTTGGCTTGGGGGCAACATTAGATGTTAGGTTTTTCATATTTTCAAAACATAGATGTAAATATGTTGCACAAATTATTGGCATGTTTTTACGTTTGATCAATGATTAAAATTGATCAAATGGAAGCCAAAGTTTAAACACATATTCACATGAAGAATTTTTGGCAAACATTAAGTTGTTGTATCTTTGAATATTATTTGCATGTGGGGGTGCAAATGGGATAACATGAACCACACCAGCCTGCTTTTTGACTGTTTTTGCCACTATTTTTTGGGAAATATTTTTAGAATATTCTTGAAATACTATTGAAAAATTATTTTTTTTAAACTTAAATTTTCTTCAAACTATTTTATTAAGTTTTATGTTAAAAATTTGGCAACAAAATTATTTTCAAAAAAAATCAAATCCAAGTCCTTTTCATGTTTAAATGCAAACGTTACAGTGTTTAATGAATGCTTCTGTTAATTTTTTATTCATTGAATTAATTTCAAATTAATTCACATGTTCCCATGATATATTAAAAATACAACTATATAAACAAATGTTAAAATTTCAACAAATTAAATTATGACTTTAAAACATGAAAAAACCAAACAAGCGTTACATTTGTTATGGTCCATGTTATTGTGATTGCACATGTGAAGCAAGGTGTCATTGGGTGTTGAAGACACATAAGTTGTAAGTTGAAGTTCATTTTCCATGCTAGTGGCTTTAATAATTTTAGAACCTTTTTTTTTCAAATACATTTCCTAATTGTGGGTTCAAAATGAATACTTTAAAAACTAGATTATAAAAGGTTAGATGAATATCTCAAAGATGAATATCAAAAAAATATCATTGTTACATTTCAAACAAAATAAAGAAAGATTTTATATGTTTAATTTATGTTAACAACCAACTTTGGAAGAATATCATATGTTTTCACCAAATACCTCTGTAATTTTGTAAGCCATAAATTTTCCTAAAACTTCCCAATCTAAAGAAAGTTTGCCACATGTTATAATAGCACATCAATAACTCTAATTTAATTGCACTTTCAAGAATTTTCATGTCCATGGTATGATTATTTTAAATCTTCCAAGTAATTATAATGCACATGTAGATATAACTCCCAACATGATTGGTTAAACAATTCCAACTATTAATGATTGTCCAACATCCATCATGACAATAAATAACTCACAAAGTTCAATCATCAAATCATGCCTTGAAGAAAATGCACCTTCATGTGGGGTAGAAGGTGAAAATTGACTATGTTTTTCAATGTGGGGCAAATACTTTGGGTTTAATACCCCTTCAAGAATGAACCACTCACAAAAATATTGTTAATGAATATATTAAAAAGACATTTAAATGATCCAAGCTTCCTATAAACACAATTTAATATTCATTCAATAGCCACTTAAAATATGATAAGTATCATAAATCTTTGACACAATTTTTGAAATAAACTCATTGTTATTTACCATATGTAGCAAAGAATATTTTTTACAAATTATGATACATTGTGTCCAAGTTTGGAATCTAGACATCAAAATGTAATTTGAAGCACAACATGTCACCAATTTCTACCTACATGGTCATCAATAAATTTTATGAATGTCATAATCAAGAAATGAATTACTTATGTGTTAATTTCAAATAGTGCAATGTTGTATTGGTGTTATTTCATTGTTGTTATAACAAAGGGCCACTTATTTGTAGAAAATTGGTTTTCATACATGGTGTTTTTTTTGGTTCTTGTTTTTTATATTGTAACTCGTGAAAACAAAGAAGAATTATTGAATGTTGTTTGAAGCAAAATCACTTTGTGAAGCCTTCCAACTCATTCCTTCAATTCAAAAATATCAATAGAATGAACGAATTGAGTTGTCATTTATGCATAAAGACTTTAAGGAAACCTTTATACCTCCAATTGCTTTTCCCCCTTGGTGATTACCTTCACAAATTTTGTCAAAAACAATTTGTGGCCCATGGTGCATGTAATAAAATATTCAAAACCCACCTACTGAATTTGAATTTTCATAACCATCAACTTGAATGAAAAATGTTTTCTTCTTCATTAATATAAATTTCTTCTTTCACCATTCTATTTTTTCTACAACACAAAACAACGAGCAAAAAACATTTGGTCCAACACATGCACTTCGAATTTCTTTGTTTTTTTCCTAATGGCATCAATAATTGATAATGTTTTATATAATTTGAGAAAACAATTACAATGCTTTGTAGCAAGATAAATATGATGACTCTATTTTTTAATATAAGTTACACAAGCACAATCATTATAAACTTCCATGAGAAATTTCACCAACCTTTGTAAATGGTGAAAGAATTTTGTAAGCAAAAGAAGGGGGCTTCATAAATTCTTAGGGGTCATTATTGTAGTACCTGGGCAACTTCAACATTTTTTTTTTTTGATTCGTAATTTCATAAATTTATAGCTCGAAAATATCAAATTTTGTTTAAGATGTAAAAGTTTGATCTCCATTCATTTTGAAAGGAGAATACTTAATAGACATTCATTTATCAGTAAAAAATGTTCAAATTATTTGAAATAAAGATACCTTACAATAATTTTTTTTACAATCAAAATTTTCAGAATAAAAAACCCAAATGCGAAACCAATGAATTAAAGTTAAATTAATTATTCAGCATTTGTGTGTTGAATTCATCAAGGTGCTATGGTATGTGTTAAATTTTCCAATTATGAACAACAAAAAGGGTATTGTTTAGGGGGTATTATGTGTGGGAGCTATAAATTTTCCAACCTATTATTATATGTAATTATAATATTCATACATTTAAACCACCTAAATTAAAATTTTATATTTGCATTGAATTTTGGCACCCTATATTTGTTTGATTTTTTAGTTTTAATTGAAGGTGTGAGGAATGATGAAAGAAGGTAATTTGAATGTTCAAATTAAGTTTTTGAAATCAAATTTTGAAAAAATACATTTCAATACCAAATCACATTTCAAATGATGAAAACCATGTGTATAATAATCACAAAGTCATTACAAACAACAAAAATTTGGTAACAAAAATTGTACCCAAAAAATTTTAAATAAGGTTTTTAAATGAAAATAAACAAGGTGTGCATTCAAACCTAGGTGAGTGAACCATCAAGTTGTTATGTCTTGGCCTCCATCAACTCCTTGTCTTGATCAAACAAATATCACATCAATAATGTTGCCTTTTATTTTGAACCTTAAATATAAAGTACAACATTTCCATTCAACTAAATTGAACTTATTTATAACAATTAATACCTATTATAAATATCTTGTACATATGTTATATTTCTTATAGTACTTATTATTAATTCATACCCTATATTAGTTATACTTGGATACCTTCCTTTTTTTTGGACCCAATCCACTCACACCCAATTTCTTCAACTAAATCCACATTTATGTGTTTGGGTTATGATATTTCTTCAAGTTCACTTTTGCTCACATAGGCTACTTAGTTTAGGTTAGACCATAAGGATTTCTCCATAGAAACCAATGAATTGGATTATATATCCAATTTCAAAAATTCCTCACATTTTTTAACATTATTTCAATAATACAACATTTTTTTCAATGCACATAATTCTATATGCCACCTCACATCCAACTCTACATGTTGACAATTTACTAAAACTCATGGTTTATCAACCCCAATTTCACCCAAAAAGGCTTCAACTAACTTGTTCAAAATTTTGTGCTCTCAACACCAATAGTAGTAGTTGGGACAATTACTCACTCTACAAATAGTCCCTTCCCATTTCTACAACTTGCTACCTTCAAATGTTATTAATAATTCACACTATAATGATGACAAAAAAACAATGAATAAAAAACACACATAAAAAACTAAAAATGAAATATCTGAAAATCCCAAATTTGTTGAATCCAAAAACTGTAATGTCAAGAATTTGGTCAAGGAAATTAACCTAACCTTCCCATACAATACATGCAACAACTCACACATGTTAACTGGGAACAACATATAGGAATCAATATAACAAAAGGTTTTCTAAGGTTGTTTACATCCCTTGATTCTATGCACTATTGTTGGAAAAACTATTAAATGTAACATGGCAAGGCCAATTCATTTACAAAGACAAGAACAAAGCTATCAAAAAATGTTGCAAATACAAAACTTTGGATATGGCATGACCATTTTGGTCTTGTTGGGTGTAACAATGATATCAATGTTTTGGATAGGTCATCATTGGTTATTAACATGTTGAGAGGTGCAAACAATGACCTCACATTTATGGTGAGTGGTGTGTTGTATTATTTACTTGCAAATGGATTTTACCCCAAGTGGTCCATGTTTATGCAAACAATCTATGAATGGCAAATGGAAAAATGCTTCAAGAAACATGTGTAAAGATGTCAAAAGGTGCTTCAACGGGTGAAAGCATGCTAGAGGTGGGCCACTTTAAGTAAAAAATACAACATATAATAAATATGACAATGTATAATGAGTTTTTTCTTAATGACAACCTTTTGGCAATCCTAATTTTATTTTCTAAAAAACTTTTGGAATATGCATGACATTTTTTTGTAATTCAAAGTTCATTTTAAGTCAAAATTAACCTTGATCCAATGGTTAGATTAAAAGGATTGGATACATTCAATGTACACATAATGTATAACATGCAATTTTTTTATGTTTATCGAATGTCATGTTGGGTGAAATGCTCCAATAACAGAAGAAAAAAATATGCAAAAAAAAAAAAAAACGTCCAATTCAAGGATGTACTCCTCTTTTGTTATCGATGGTTTTTTTTATGAAAATATTTAATAATAATTTTTTTATGGTTTACAAACATTTAAAAATCACATTTGATGATCAAATTGTTTTAGCAAATGTAACAACTTTTTCAAATTTTGGTGGATTTCCTATTCTTATATCATTATTATTCTTCACCTAAATTTCCATACAAAAATATCATCTATAACCTCATTTTTGAAGTATAATAATTTTTTTCATGCGTTGCGACATGTATTAATTTGGTCCAAATATATTTTAACACATACAAAATTTTCATCCTTTGTTGAATTTTTTTTGAAATTTAATTAAACCAAATTCTAAACTTTTCAAATCTACCCAAAGTTCATAATATTGCCATGAAGTTCAATGTACATATCTTATCAAATATTGAAATGTCCAAAAATGTATCTTATCACTATAGTTTTGGGGGATTTTAATATGCTTTCACCCCAAGGTGCTACAATCATGATTTGCAATTGTGCAAAATTTGAATATGATACACTCTCAAAAGCTTGTTACAAGGTTTTGAAGGCAAATTTTTCATAAAATATGTTGCAAAAGATTTAAAAACATTTGGTGCGATCTTAGTTCCACACATTAAAACAAAAAAATCATGTGAGAATTCCAAGATGAGACTAAAACAAACTTTTAAACTTTAGTTCACAATGGTATCAAATTACACAAACCAAAAAAAAAGTGGTTAGTGCATTTGGAGCCAATTCAATTCATGGACGAATCACGAACTCTCATGGATTCACAAGATTCATCACAACTTAAATTTGGTAGGAATTGTCATCTTCCTCCCAATAATATATTTTGTAGCTACCCTAGGGGACTATATCAAAGTTATTTGAATCTTATGGCTTTTAGGATTCATGCATAATTTTAAAACAAATGGTGTTTCAAACTTTTAAATAACATAATGAACTCTCAAATGTAACCATATAGGACATGCAACTCATTTTTTTATAACCTTGAAAAAATCTTTCCAACACCATATCTAGCTCCTAATTTTGACATGTTTAGCCCCTTTAAACAACATTATAAATGTGAGGGACATTTTGCAAATGTTTGGAAAGACATAGGACATTTTTTTCCTAACTTTTCAAATGGCGATATCTTTTGTCCATTAAATTGTTTTTTGGCAATGTGACCTCATCACATGGTATGTAGCTTGCAGTGAAATCTTTTTAACAAATTGAAGATCATTTGATTTAGAGAACTTTAATCTCTTCTAAACATTTGAGATTCCTTGACAATCCCAACTTGCAAAGTGGGAGATTACCTTAAAAGCTTTAGGATTTTTTCCTTTTGATTCCCACACATTTTCACTTTTTATAAAAATATGTTTATATTTTTTTGCATGCATTCCACATTTTGGTCCCTTGCTCAAGTTGATTTTGGAACTTGAAAATCTTCATTTTCCTTTCATCCCAAGGATGTTTTGTCGACCATCTTAGGAGTTGACTTTATACACATCCAAATTGAAGTTGTAACAAAATAAGTGATGGGATAGAAATGCAATTTTAGGTATTCTTTATGCTTGTGTGATTGTTCACAACATGACAAAGCATGAAGATAATTAATTTTGATTGTAATTGTGATTTTTCAAAGGTAGGTCGGTTATTTTAAACATGGATTATCATGTGAGGATTTCACATACATGAAAATGAAAACATAGAATGTCATTGCAAATTGAAAATTTTCATTTTTAATAGAACTTTTATGGGTGTCAAGGGTCATGACAATGTCGATTGAATGAAATTGTTCACATTATGCTAAGGTATGGCCTATTACATATAATTAACTTGTAGAGTATGTGTTGATTATTGCAATGATGCTCTCTTTTGTCAATTCATAATTTGTGTCAATAATATCACCCACTAAAGTTCCAATGTTGCCCACCAAAGTTGAAACATGTGTAGGATTTGTAATGTTGACCACCAAATTTGTGAAATTTGCAAGAGTTGCAACAATTGTCAAAATGATAAACAATGTCACTCAAGGTCATAAACTTTTAAGTTCTTTTGATGTTTGAAGCTTGAATTGTTCTTGAGCTTCATTTGTCTACACTTGGCCTTTAGCACAATCAATGCAATGTTAATCTTTAAGGATTTATGACTTTTTTAGGATGGCAATTGTCATTTTATTATGGCCTTTGCATGAACTTTCAATGTTTTGATTTTGGCTAAGTTTTCAAACTCTCTTAAATTGTTTTCTTTCCTAATGTCCTTTCCCTATAGAGTCCTTAGACAATGTCTCAACATCCAGAACTTTATTTTGATCATAGTTTTAACACATTTTGTCCCTACATGTGTTTGTATTTTAATTGATTCCTATGAATGGGTATTGTAAGACATGGAGGTACAAATAACAAAGTTGCCATTCTTTTTCAATAATAAAATTATTCCCTTTTTCCCCTATCATGGGCATGGAAATGACTCTTTGTTTGTTGTGAATGCCATCACTACTTTTACTTTCATTGGTGCCACCATTAATCCCACCTATAAAGACAATTGATGAGGTATTGATGGTCAATGTATCTTACACCAAAATAGAGTTGGACAAGGATTTTCTTTGTTGAGGCCTACTGGTTAAATATGGTGGAGTGATTGAGGTGTGAGTTGAATGCAAGTTAAAATGGTTAGCATTGCAAGTTGCAAGGACATACATTTATCACAAATTGTGAAGATGCTTTAAACGTTTTAAAATTATAATTTTTTTTCGATCATATATTTTTAAATGTACAATATGCCATGAACATAAGGAACATGGTATGGAAGATTAATACATGTACAATGCAAAGATAGGCACAAATAAAACACACAAATGTTAAATACCCACGTTGAATTGTGATCCGCCAATGAAAACAAGTTGGGAATTCTGTTAGTGTCTACAACAAATACCTTTTATGATTAGTGGGAACCTGTGACTTTTGGTCACTGTGAAGTCCCCCAGTTTATTTATTTATTTTCTCGAGCAAGACGGTTCTGGCAGACGTGCGAGCCCTCCCAAGGGGCCTCCTCTTCCTCTTCGTCATTGGTTTAATGAGGGTTGTTGTGTTGAAGGGGGGGAGATAGGTGAAGAGGTCCATCACGTGCATCACCAATCGACGCCAAATTTGTAGCAGAGACATAGTCATAGAGAGAGAAACGTTGTCCTCAAAATCACTTTGAGCCATTTTTTTTTCCCAAAAAAATCCTTTGTATGAGTCACACTGGCTTTTCTTTCATTGCCAAGACGTGAAATTTCACCCAAAAATGGAGCACAGATTGTGAT
>Ga0116227_10001639_pt1 | contig 50457 bp, 31 predicted proteins | sample S1TSphgellanicum_FD_89693 | JGI IMG/M metagenome (GOLD analysis project Ga0116227, IMG submission 89693) | Host-associated microbial communities from peat moss isolated from Minnesota, USA - S1T2_Fb - Sphagnum magellanicum MG | ecosystem: Host-associated > Plants > Peat moss > Unclassified...
TGGGTGTTGGGGGGGAGGGGGGGGGTAGGGTGTGGCGCGGCGGCGGTTGCAGATCTCTCTATCGCTCTTCCCCACACTCTAACCGCAATGGTCGGTGCCGTGTTGAGATCAAGCTCTTCAGACTGACCAGGTACCCAGTAGCACACCATGTAGGCAGGATGGATGGTGTGTGGACAGAAAACATTTTTTCCCATAGCTAACCAGGGGAGGATCCTAGTGTCATTCATCCACAACCAAACCCTAAGTGACTATTGAGATTGAAAGAATCTCGATGAACTGATTGGCTAGAAGGTCACCACCATTTATATGCAATAACTTGCAACCTTCAATTTTATTTGCGACTTATTACTTGTATCTCTAGGTATCACCATCATCATCTGTCATTGACTCTATTTTTTCATAACCATGCTGCTTCTTGGATGAAAACATTATTACTACTACTCTCTTAGGTAATGAATCTAACATTCTTCACACATCCATTTCAAGTATTTCATTAATGAACAAAAAATGACAATAAATAGGTATGAAATTAAAAAAACACACTAGTATTAAAAGGTGACTAACAAGTTGTTCAATGGACTTTTAAAGGTGCATTCACACTTGGTGTTAACGACTCTAGTATTATTAAGTCCCCTAATACCAAGCTAGTCATTTAGGACCTAAACCTATTTGCCACGAAAGATTTTATGTTAAGTTAACATTTATTTAATAATAAACAATCACCCATTTAATATTGGGTGCCACCTAAGATGCCACCTAGATTTTCACTTAACACTGACTTAACATTAGGTGTGAATGCACCTTAAAAGCATGGTGGGGCATCTTGATTGTCACTATAGTCAGGTATTCGTTCTAACCTAGTCCATCACAGGTTCCCAATGGCTAGTACATTGGTGGGTGCTGGGGCACATAGTATGAAACTATTGGGTACAATTAGAGGCATGTTGCGGGCCTAATGTTCCCCTAATAATCTTGATCACTCGAGTCTCCTCGGTCTGATTGGGTCCTCCTATGTTCAAACTTTCACAACTAAATAATTTGTAGGTGAGACATCTCAATTGGCTAACACCACCCAACTTCCCATGCAACAACCCCATGCCTATCCAAGTCTTGATGTCAATGCCATTGATATGACTAACATTAATAGTGCCTTCTCTCAAGTCTTATGGTTAACATCTCACCAGGGTGTTTTATTGCAATTTTGTGATGTAGCTGAAGTGACAATTTAGCCAGATTTGGTGATAAGGAAATATTGAAAATTGAAAATAATAATCTAGCATCCTTTAATATTTTGGGCCACTTGCTGCAACTTAGGATAGAATCTGGCAATTTTAATTTTTTTTAAAAGATATATATTTCAAATTTTGGCAACAAAAAAACCTAAAAAAACACTAAATTTTTGCCAATTTGAAAAAAAGTTCACCATTTGATGAAGAGATTTCACCCAAATAGAAAGGCCTTGCATCTCACATGAACTACCACATTACATTCATGAGAAACATTTAAAATATAATTGTAGCATAATAATGTGTGATAGTGCATGCAGCATATCTCAAGTTGTTTGAACTTGACAAAATACCTTGCTTTTAGCAACTATGGCTGAAGGACATAACATTGGACATCAAAATGTAGCATGATCATAAAAATACAAGGCCATAACATCTCCATTTGATTGCGTCAGTTTAAAATTTTTTGACAACCTTTTTCTTCATCAACCAAATATGCGAGAGGGCTATAGGCCCACACAAAGGGGTTTACTCTCTTGCACATACTTTCTTCATCATCCCAAATCATGATCACATGTTCGATTCCTTGTGAAACAAGTGATCAAGTCGCCATCTCACTCCTATAACCTATGCCAATTGTTTCAACTCCAATATATGGTACTTTGAAACAAACACAAGTGAATCAATTTGTCTCAAGATGGTAGGAACTTTGGAAATGTTAATCATCAAAGCTCCAATACCATTTGCCTAAATTTGAATCCATTGAATTGTCTAAATTAGACATTCCCACTTAACCCCTAATGTTAGAGAAAGTCAAATATACATTGAAAAGTGGACCAAATTGGTCTACATTGATGTGTAAGGGTTAAATAATTTCTATATATATATATAGTCCTTATCCTATTTGAATGTTAACCCATTTTTTAAAAGATATTTTCGTTCATTTGAAATTTTTTAATTTAGTAACTTTTAAATTTTTTAAAATATTTAATGGAAGAAAATTAATCCACTAGATATACTAAATAGTGACCCACCAAAAAGTGAACATATTCAAAAATCATCCATAGAAGTTCATACATCTACATTTTCACATATATGATGATCATATGGGAGGTGTGATTGCCATGGAATTTGAGATTTTTATTAGTGTTGGGCAATTATTATTATTATTATTTTGGTAAACTAGTTGCATCTAGTTCTTATAGAAAGTTATGAAAATTGGACCAATTCTTAAATTGGTTTTTTGGGATGTAAAGAACCAACCATGGTATCAAGATTTTTATCGTTTTCATATTTAGTTGGTTTTTAGACATATTAGTTTTCAAAAATGCAATAATATGTAGTTTTCACAACTTTGTTTTCAAATTTTCATTTATTGATTTTTTTTTACACTTGAAAAAATGAAAGTATGTTAAAAATTGATGAAAAAATTTGTAACAATGATTTTTTGATCCAAATTTGCATTTTCATATTTCTATCCATTTCAAAAGTTTTTTCAAAGTCTTCCAACTTCTCTTTTAAATTTACATCAATCTCAATTTATTCTACCAACCTTAAAGGGAGATTTGTAATCAACCTTAGAATCATTCAACCAATTTTTGCCCACAAAAATCAAATTGTTTAAAATATATTATTGTAGTCAAAAAATTATATATTAATACATATATTCAAGCTAAAAGAAAATTATGTCTCAATTTATGATTTAATAATCCCCAAGATTTGACAGGCAAAGAATCAATGATTTGTTTCCCATCTCTTCAATTATCAAGATGTGTACATGAATTGAACCATTCACTTTTAATTTGTTAGGACCATAATTCACAAATTGCATCTTATACTTATTTGATTATGTTAAACACATGCAATTTAATGTTCTGCAATTATATTTGAATAGTTTTGTGATTTTTTTGGCATTTTTTGAACTATCAACATTTTTACATGAGTTCAATCATCCACTTTGCACTTATTAATATATATTGAAACACACATATCAACCTAATGCTTCACATTTATACTTGAACATATCAATAATTCTTTTCACATTTTTTGAATTATTAACATTTGCACATGATTTGAATCATTCATTTTGAACGTGTTAAATTCATTATTAAATCTATATGTGTTCATCACAATTTTTTGAAATGGATGTATAAAAATTTGACAAGTTTCATATTTATATTTGAATGGGTTAGTGATTATGTCAAAATGTTTATGCATGTAAAATATAGGATGCATGTAAACCTTTAAATTATATGTTTTTCATATTTTAAAATTCTTACACATGTATATGTAAATTAATGTATGTTTTTTTCCTAGTTTGCTTGAAGCATCATGGACAAGTTTTTTATTATGAACGTTCATGATGCCACACCAAAAATAACACCTAATTTTATTTCCCACTTTTTTTTTTCACTAGTGGGAATGTGTCTTTAATTACTAGGAGTTTCACTAACCATTTAGGTGAAATCATCACTAATTTGTTAAATTAAAAACCTATTGATTTCACCAAAACACCTAGTGATTGGTGACGGATTGGAATGAACAAGGGAATTCACTAAGAATTAATCAAATTAGAAACTACCACGTGATATTTTGTCGATGTGTGTTTTTTTTCCCTAACCTACCTCCAAGCATGTTTCTTCTAATTTGTTTATAAATTTTTTTTGGGTGAATGGAATTGGCAGAAACTTTATAATGAGCTCAAATACATTGTGAAGATCGGAGTCGCAATGGCTAACATAGCCATCATCATGAACCAAGAGCTGACGAAGGTGAAAGTTGAAGGAGTGGCGTTGTAGGTGGCCTGAATGGGCCAACAAATTGACCATATGGACGAAAAATTCGACCGAATGGAAAAAAAAGATGGACAAATTATTGATTCAAAAATTTGGTACTAATTTTTGGCCCTGGAGTTGTTGGTGTTTGTGACGAATTACTTTTGCATCCCCCATAAGTAAATTTTTAAAGCAATTTCCAACTTCAAGTAGTGAAATCTTTTGCACCCAAGAGTAAGTTTTTGTATTGATTTGAAATTTTAAATGTTTTATTTAATATTAATTCGAATTTTTGAATTTATATTCTTCATAAAAATAATATATATACATACAGTCGACATAGAACATTGACCACATGGAAGTTTTCACCAAGATTTGAATCTTGAATTTCAAGGTAATAATCCATTGCCTTTACCATCCAACCACATCATTTGATTTGAGACAAATCATTTAACAATTGTTTTTAATACATTGTTTATTTCAAATGTTTTGCAAAAAGCCAACTTTAACTATTATTATCTTTTTCATACTATGTCCAAATGAAAAAATAAATAAATTGAATCTTAAATTTTTTTCCAAGATGTACACATCTTTGATTTTTTAAGAAAAAAACTATTTAATTTGACTGAAAATGCATTTGAATCTTGCAATTGAATACATTTCAACAAAGATGTCTTGAAGATTTTTCCTTTTTAAACCATCACTATCTTTCTCATAGTTTGTCCAAATGAAAAATTTTAAATTTCATGTTAGAAGATTTTTCCAAAATGTACAAATCTTTAACATTTTCAGGGAATTTAAAAAAAAACTTTGACTGAAAATACATTTGAAACTTGAAATTTAATGCATTTCAACAATGGTCTTTTAAAGTTTTTCTTTCCTTTGAACATTATTATCTTTTTCATACTTTGTCCAAGTGAAAAATAAAATAAAATCATTATATATATATATATATATATATATATACACACCAAAATTTTCACACATAAAAATATTTTTAAAAAATAAAAATCGATTAATTGACTGAAAATGCATTTAATTTTTTTAATTTAATACATTTCAACAATATTTTTTTAAGATTATATTTTTTTCAAATAACATAAATTGTGAATGGGTCTATTTTTAAAACCCATTGATTTTTTTTCCAAATATTTGATTTTTAATAATGATCTATAATATTAGATTACATCTCTTCACATTATATATATAATATTAATCATAATTATTTATTAATTGAATTAAATGTGTAATATTTAAGTTATTAAACACATAATATTGTTGATTTTAAATGCTTTGTAATGTTATATAAAATATTGACATTATAGGTAAGCTTCTTAATTATTAGATTATACACATGTAATATTTTTAGTTTTGTAAAATTTATTGAAGTTTATTTTGAAAAATATTTCATCTAATTTTTTGGAAAGGATTTTTCATTCATGAAAATAAGTTTAATACAAACTGTAACATGTTTTGAAAGTTGTAAAAATATCAAATATTTTACTAAATTAATAAATACACATTCAAAAAATGTTATATTTCTACTAATTTATAAATAATTTGAATGATAAAAAAATGAACCTTAGTGAATTAGGTGTAAATGATTTCCCCAATGGTGAAATTGCATTAAACTAAAACACTAGCTAGTGAATCCAATTCACTTTTAAGGTCTCTTAATGAAATGGGTTAGTGAATTGTACTCATGTTTCTTAGTAATGTTGCTGTATAAAAAAATAATCCATGTTAAAAAAAATTGTTTAAATTTTTTATTTTTTAAACATCATTTATAATAATATTATTAAAATTATTTGAAGACATTATCAATATATTTTATTTATTATTATTATTTTAAAACATGATTTATCAATTTTGTTCGGCTTGTTTTGTTAAAAAACATGTTTAAATATTTAAAGTTTTTTTTAATTTAAATAAATAATAAATAGTGATTATAATCATTATATCAATATTAATTTATCTTTTTGTTTTTTCAATTTTGTGGTGTTTTTCAATACCATTCACAAAAAAATTGCCACGTTTTGGTTATAGACTATATATGGATATACAAATTTGTGAAAATACTCCTATATTTTGGCAATTCTTAGAACCTATTCTGAAATTAAGTCATTTTTAAAATTAAAAATTCAATTAAAAATCCCTTTGTTTATGTTGATGGCCCTTTTTTATGTTTGCAAAATGGTGGAACTTCATCAAAACAAAACATTTGATTACATCATTAATATTTATTTTATTTTATTTAAAAATTAGATAAGGTTTATTATGATTTGAAATATCAAGCCTAAAACTTTCAAATAAATTTGATGTTCGAACGGTTTATGTGTTTAAAGTTGAAATTATTAGAATTACTTTTAATTTTTTATTTATTAGAAGTAACTTTTATTTATTCAAATTTGTAAGTTTTATTTTTTGGAATTTTTTTTGTTCTTTACATTTTTCCTTGAATTTGCATTATTTTTTCCATTTTTTCCCAAGAAGAATTGCCAAGTTAGGAAAATTTGAAACCAAAAAAAATAAATTGACTTGGGCGTGGGGATAATCCAACTATTTAATGCCAAATTTTCACTAAATTATGTTCCTTTTACTTTTACAAAGGAAATGAGGGTAAAATATATTCTTACATTATTGAGTGTGTGTGTGTGTTGCAAATTTTTTTTCAAGGTTGTGTAATTAATCATTTTTATTAGTGTATGATTCATGTTGTTAAACAAATATGGTCATGCTAATTAAATGATTATATTAATTACTTAATTGATGTTTGTTCTTGTGGTCAAATTTTTGTTAATTAATGGGGCAACAACATCAACAAAGGAGCGTGTTTTTTTTTTAATCAGATTTTTTTCAGATTTAAAATATTTAATTTTTAATTTTTTACAATAAATTATAATAATTAGCCATAATATTGAAGGATTTCAACAAGTTTCCAATTCTGCAACTTGCCTATAACCAAATGTGGCTAAATTTTCTTATGGATGAATACCATTTTAACAACATTGCAAAAATAAATTTTAAAAACTTTGTATTTAAATCATATTGACAAAAATAAAAACTTCACATTCTGAAAAAAAATGGACATATTTTATGTAATAAAAATAACAGTGTTATTGAATGCATTCTTGAAGTCACATTGAATTTACAAAGATTCTAGGTCAATTTAAACAAAATTATATTTGTAGACTTATTCATGACATGTTAGTTTAAGTGGTTTTTAAAAACCTTTTAAATTGAATATTTATAAATTATGATTTTAAAAATATATTATTGAATAAGCTTCGAGATCATGTTTTCATGTGTAGCATTTGAATAAATTTTGAAAAAGAAAACATATGTTAAAATTTGAATTTTTTAAACAATTTATGCCAAATATAATAAAATAAAAAAAATTCACCTTTGAAAATAAGGTCTTGAAATGGTTTGGTGGTTATACTATTGTTTGGTGGGTATCACAAATACTCCTATGCATCACCCAAGCATCCCAATGTAATCACTTTAAGATATCACCATGAATGATACGCTAACTGAAAACTGAACTACTGGTTTTCACTTCTGTGAAAATTGGATGTGAAAACTAGTTTTTAGAAAAAGAACAAAAAAAAAATTAAAAACCAGGTAAGGTCTAACCTTTTACCCGAATCAGGGTCTCATGTTTTAACCACCATCAAAAATTAGTACAAGCAATGAGAAGAAAGTTATGAACATCAAACTTAATTATGTTTCTATGTAGAATGGAACAACATTTTCTTTATTGGATCTTGTTGATCATTCATGGACCATGGGTTTGAACTTTGGAAATATGGTGTTAAGTTAGGTTAAATAAAAGGCATTTTCATCACCAAACTCACATCAAAATTTGCTTATCAAGTTTAATTTGCCTTGGGAGATAAGAGATCCAAAGGAGGGTTAGTATTTGGTGGTACGTATTTATTAATAGTAGGCTAGGTCAGATGCAAATTCTTTAAAGTGTACCAAAATCTTGTCATAACATCACCTTTTCTATTTTTTTTACCTAGTTTTTTTTACCATGATTATGATAGAATCTAGAATTGTATTAGTCTAAAATATATTCCTTTTGAAAATTTTGACAATTTTTTATTCATTATTTTTTATGGGGATCAAAATATAGGGTAAAAAAACACTGTAATAAAGACTAGGCCTTTTTCATCCTATGTGTTACACCTTTAAGGATTTTCACCTTGAACCAAAGGTCCTTTGATTTTGAATTTTTTCAAAAAGATAAAATTGTCGTTAAAAAGAAACCAAATCAATAATTATTTAGTCTTAATTTTAATTTAAAATATAAAATAATACTCAGTTTGTGAGAATTGACAAAGGATAATTGACTATTTTCAAATTTTCGAGAAGTGGCATTGTGAGAATTAGTTTACATTTTTTTTAGAAATGTTGATACCCTTGCCCAGCATGGAAATCTTTTAAAAAATTTTTTGGGGATAACTAAAACCTTTTGTAAATTACTTTGTGAAAACTGGACCAAGTGGGTATCATAAAATTGTGATACCCACCCAACATTGATTAAAACCTTGGTGCATTTTCTTGAGGTCTTTGGTTCAAACCTTGATGGATGCATGCACCAAAGTATCTTGTACAAATGTAGTATACAATCATATATATATCATGGCGAATGGTGGCTTTTTGTTGACAAATCGAAAAAAAATTTAACTTAAAAAAATATTCATGACATGTAATTTTGTCACAACATGCCATGACAAAAAATGATTTGTGATTCCATGATCCAAAGAAAAAAAAAATTAAATGAAAAGAAATATTATATGATTACATTTCATTTCATTCCACGTCATATTAACTCGGGACGTCATGTATCCATGTCACAATTTTAAAATTAAAATAGATTTATTGCAACATGTGACTATCCAAAATGACACAAAAAACATTTTAATAAAAATGTTTTAATCAACTAATCCTTTGTCACCAAAATAATACAAGTTGCATATTCATCAATTTTATCTCATTTCACTAAAAACTTAGTGAATTTGGGTAGTGTAAAAGGACAAGATTTCTTCTTGTGTGTGGTCCACTTCGTGCGGTCACTTCCCAAGAGGTAAAATCCCATCACTATCATCATCATCACTAATGGGTTTTTGTCATTATTGTAAAGACAATAAGTTTATGAACAATGACATAATTGATTCATTGTTGGACGCACCCAAAATATCTTGTTGCCAAGTAGTAGTCACTTGTCCATTGTTGGTTCATGTTCCATCATTCTTATCACATTGCTTATCCATGATATTGTCCATGAACTTTTGTATTCCATAATCACATCAAGCATGTAAGGGCAATTTACTTTTAAGTTTTGCATCTTTGGGAAGGACATGCATTGTATGGGATTGATCCTCCACACCTACACCATATTTTGTTGCACTTTCTATTGCAAACCAACTTGTAATATTCTTGATCTTTTTTAGTTTTTTCCACAAAACATTGTGTGAAATTTCCACCTTCTTTACCTCAAGATGGATGACTCAAGATGTAAACTTTAAAATAATAAATGTTAACTATTTTTTTCACTTGCTCCTTGTGAAACCTTTTGTTGCATATCAACATTATTTTTTGGGATCAATAGCAACAATTATTTCATGTTGGCACTTTCCTAATGAATGGATGGATGAAATATGTATATGTGTATGGGCTTCAGGGTCATGGCACAAGAATTTTATATTTAAGCAAATGAATTAAGTAAAAATATGCGAACAAATTATACATTCACATGTGAAATATATATGTAGAATTCATACAACAAGTTTAATGTGACACTAGACTCAACATCATTAGAGGACAATGTGCTCAAGATGAAATTTTTTATCCAAAATCTTCAATGTACTTAATTTTTAAAAAGAAAAATTATTTATTTTTTATGGTTTCAATGAGACACACATGTTGCACTAGTTCAAGATTTTATCAAACAAAAGGACACATGGATGATGGTTCAAATTTTGATGGAGAGCACTTTATCACTTCCCCCAATAGCCAATGTTTTAAATCCTTAATCTTTCCAATTGGCCAAGTTTGTGCAAAATGTTGTAATATCTTTAGAAAGTTGCACAATGGATGGTTGGGGGAAGTTGAGTGGAAAATGTTTTAAATTTTTTGCAAAGTTGAACAATGGATGGGCTTGGCGAAAAAACCCATAAAAGTAAATAAAGTTGAACAAGGGATGGAAATTGTGGAACCCAAGAAAATTGAGAAAGATGGAATGTAAATAGTAAAAATTAGAAAAGTTGAAGAAAAAACATGTTTGGTAAAGTGGAACAATGCATGAATTTAAGGAAATTGAAAAGCATGGAATCTAGGAAAATTCAACATGGCTAAGAAAATTTGATATGAATGACTCAAACGAAGTTGTCCAAAAGATGGAATCTTGAAAAATTAAATTGAAGAAAATTGAAATATGAAAATAAACTAGGTGAAAATGTGGGCAAGGAATGATGATAAATGAATGATGTGTGAAAATATTTGTTGTGTTTTTGAATCAATATGTCAAATGAAGATTAATCCATGAATGAAAAATCAAGGGTTTTACAAAATTAATGAACAATGGGCATCACTATAGTGAATATGCTTCAACTTCTACTAGAACTTATTTACATCAAACTAATTGCATTTGTTTGGTGGTTTCCCTAAACATTTTGGCATGCCATTGGCCTAATGTAATATGTATGATGTAAGTTATTCCTAAAAATCATTGAACTTTTGTATCCTTGGTTGCATTCTAAACCTCAATTGTACAATGCAAACCTAGAATATCATAAGGTGCCATCATACTTCAAAAACATCCTTGAATGAATTCTATACATTTAAAAAGCTAATCATACAATCAAATTGGAATTAAATCTAATATCCATGTATCTAACAAGTTAAGCCATGAAATAAGAACAATGAAATTATCTTCATATTTTCAATCAACAACCATTGTAGATTTTGGTGTAATGCTAAAATTCACTATGATTCACAATGGATTTGGATTAGTTATTTTCATAAATGCCTTGATCACAAACTTTAAAACCCATGATTTGATAGATGTAGTTGTTTGAATTTTTTTTTTTCATAGGTTCATATAACTTAGACATGGATGTCGTTTGTCTTAAACATGTTTGTGACACATATAAATATAAAATTATAGTTGATGCATATTTGGTGCAAATACCAAAATCAAAAACAACATATTATGTTTATGCGACCATGCACATTATTGATATAAATTGTTTCATTTAAATGTAATCATAATGCAAATTATATCATGGGTTCTTTTATTCAAACAATCACATCCTCACTTTGTCATGTATTGCTTCACTCAATCAATCGCATTGTTAATTGACCTATTAATTATCTAATCTTTCATAAAGTCTAATCATCTATTATTTCATTTAAGCCATGGAATCTTCATTTTGTCATGTATTGTTTCATTCAATTGAACACATCATGACATGTATTACTTTTCATTCAATTAATCACATTGTCACTTGAATTATTGATTTTGTAATATTTTATTCAATTTTGTGTCATGCATTTCTATATTCAATCAACCACATTGTCATTTGGGTTACCAATTTTGTAATTTTCAATCCAATCTTGTTAAGTATTGTTTCATACACTCAACCACATTTTTGATTGCAATTATATCAGTGAGGTAATCTTCTATGCAATGTTGCTTCTTTTATTCAATCACATGGTCACTTGTGGTACTAAATTCTTAATGTTATATTCAATTGAAGGCTACAAATGTCGCAACCCCACTTTGAGGGAAGTGTGAGGTCGCCATTCACACTCCCAAAAATGGGACTTAGGAGTCCTCCAAGACTCCCAAAAACTCAGAATGCGATTGCAGGGGTCAAAACACATTGCATTGAGGTGTTCTTTATACTGTTGAAAAGGTCTCGAAGTGTAGATGTCCGAAATGGCCTTGCATGAGCATTTGGACATCTGTAACACAAGTTATGGTCGAAAGAAGGGCCGGGAGTCAAACTAACAATTTGACTCCCGAGCATTAAAAGTCGAGAATCGACTTGATCCTGGTGCGTGCAGTTAGAGTGCGACACACCGTTGGAAAGCTCTCGAGGAGAGCTACAACTTTGGTTTAGACCTTGTCCCGATCTGAGCTTAGGTTGAGAAGTTATGAGTGCCCAAAGTCTCGGGAGTCCAAACCGGGACAATTTCAGGACTCCACTTTGGGAGTCCCGGGAAAAAGAGCCATTTGGATGCAAGGGCGGGGAGAGTTGCAGAGAATATTATATGGGGGAAGGTGGTGGTTTCCCCTGAGTCCGGGCCGTGGTGAGTCAAGTGAGTCCAAGGTCACCTGTGGCTTGTCCCAACATTGAAAGTGTGCAGAATGAGTTTTAACCAACTTGTTGGTTGGATTTGGATGCAGGACCGAATAATTAAATAAGCTTGTCCCTTTTCCTAGTCTTCCCGAAGCTTTCAGCACGACCTTTTCACCCCCTTTAGTGCTGGAAGCTGGGAGCGTGCCCCGAGTCCCCTATATTTCTGCAACTTGAGTGACTTAGCCCCAAGTTGGGGCTAACTAGGGACTTGGGAGTGTGTCACTTGGTATCAGAGTTCCGGTTGAGCTCGGGTCACTTCTTGGGAGTTTCGAATGGCACCCAAGAAAAATCGGAAGCAAGCTCAAGAGACCATGTTGGAAGAACCTAACGAAGATCGTGTAGTCCCATCGAAATCAATTGGGGAAGAGGAACCAAGAACCCGGGAGGACCAAGATGAACTCGAAAGTGAGGAGGAGCAACGGAGCTCAATCCTATTCACCTAGGAACAATTGGAAGTCATCCTCAAAATGAATAGGCTCAACTTTAGTGAGCTAGTTGCGGCCCTCAAGGGAGGAGCATCCAAGGATGTAAGGTTCCAACTAGCCAAACTCGGGAATTTCAATGGTGCCTACAATCGAAAGGTTGTGGATGCTTGGCTTACAGAAATGGAGGATTATTTGCATGTCGCCAAGGTTGGACGACACTCGGCCATGGAGCTTGCCCAGTCTCACTTGAAAGGCTATGTCGCCACATGGTGGAAGATAATGAGACAAGAGGAAGGGATGAATCATGGTTACACTTGGGAGTTCTTTAAGAAACGCATTGAAACCAAATTTGTTCCAAGGAATTTCGACTACATCTCGAGGTGCAAACTTTGTGACCTTGTGAATGCCACAAATGAAAATTTGAGGCAATATGTGAGGGCTTATTCCGAACTCATGCTCGAGACCTGGCACATGCATGAGTTGGACTGTGTGTGTCAATTCGTGATGGGACTTCCAACTTGGGCCAAGCGAAAACTTGAGGAAAATTAACCTTCCTCACTATCCGAAGCCATCACGAAAGTGGAAGGCTTCTCGAATGTGGGGCGGAGTGAAAAATCCGGGTTCAAGAAGGATAACAAGTTCCTTCACAAGAAACCAAGGCATGATGGAGAATGGAACTGTGGGCAAGGAAGCCCAATAAAAGATAAGCCCAAACAATTCCGAGGCGTGGGGTTTAAACCCAAGGGGAACTTTGTGAAAAAGGGGGCTCCTTTTAAAGGGAGCCAACCCAAGGGAGATGTTGGGGTGAAACCCAAAGGAACATGTTTCAACTGCAACGATATGGGGCAATGCTCTAAGGATTGCCCCAAGTCCAAAGCGGGGAATGGGGGCTCTAAGGTAATTACCCTCAATGCCAACCTAGCCCAAGCTGAATGTAATTGACTTATCTCTTGAAGGGGAAGATTGTTAAATAGGATGTGTTATGTCTTTTGGACACAGGGGCTTCTCACAACTTCATAACCCGAGAAAACACCGAAAGGATGGAGCTCCACTTGGAGGAGCTCAAGGCACCCATCGAGGTGCATTTCGCAGATGGGGTTCCCCATCCCACTACATCACAAGCAAAAGAAGTGCCTTTCCAATTAGGAAATTGGAGAGGAAATGTGGACTTGTTGGTTTCCGCCTTGGGTGGAATGCCTTGCGTCTTGGGAATGGAGTTCATTACCCAAAATAATGTGTTCATAGAAGGGCACAATATACTAGTTAGGATTCCTTCCAAAAGTGGGATTGTGAAAGTGAAGGCGCATAATATGCCTTGTGTGGGTGGGCTAACCATCCACTTTATGTTAGGAAAAACCTGGGAAAAAGAATGCGTGGGAGGTTACGGCATGTTGTGTGTCATGCGGGTGTTGGAGGAGTATGAGCCCAAGGAAGCCACTAAGTTGGTGATTTCCGCCAAGTGCATAAAGCAAGTTTTGGAAGAGTTCCCGGATGTGATGCCCGAAGACCTGCCCCCGAAAAGACGAGTTGATCATGCAATTGAGGTAGTACTAGGAATGGCACCTCTCACCAAGGCCCCATATAGAATGAGCCATGAAGAGTTGAAAGAACTTAAGGTTCAACTCGAAGAACTCCTCGCAAAAGGTTATATCAAACCAAGTAAATCACCATATGGGGCATTCGTCCTCTTTGTTCACAAAAAGGATGGGACGTTGAGAATGTGTGTTGATTATAGAGCACTCAACAAGGCAACGGTGAAGAATCGGTATCCTTTGCCTCGAATCGATGATCTATTTGACCGTCTCTCGGGAGCCAAGGTGTTTAGTAGGATTGATCTACGTTCGGGATATTACCAAATTTGAATTGCGGAAGGGGATGAAGAAAATATTGCTTGCTGCATAAGGTATGGCTCATACGAATTCTTGGTGATGCCTTTTGGGCTCATCAATGCACTTGCCACATTTTGCACTCTCATGAATGACATTTTCCGGGAATGGTTTGATGATTTTGTCATCGTTTACATAGACGACATTTTGATCTATAGTGGTTCCTTGGAGGAGCATGCGGAACACCTCCACAAGGTGTTCCAAAGACTAAGGGAAAACAAGTTGTATGCCAAGTTTGAGAAGTGCGAATTTGGGGTGGCGGAAGTGGACTTCCTTGGGCATAGGATAACTCAAGAAGGTTTGAAGATGGATGATCACAAGGTCAAGGCAATTGTGGATTAGGAACCACCCAAGTCAGTGTCGGCCTTAAGATCCTTTTTGGGATTGGCCTCCTACTATCGCAAGTTCATCAAGAACTTTGCGAAGATAGTCGTGCCTTTGACAAACCTCTTGAAAAAGTCCGCCGTCACTTATGAATGGGAAGGAGCATGTGACGAAGCCTTTGAGACCTTGAAAGGCATTTTGGTGAAGGCATCGGTGTTGAAGTTGCCCAACTTTGACAAAGACTTTGAGATCCATTCCGATGCCTCCGACTTTGCAATCAGAGGAGTCTTAGTGCAAGAAGGAAGACCGGTGGCATTTGAGAGCAAGAAGTTGAGTGAGACGGAGTGAAGGTGGCCAATTCATGAAAAGGAAATGTGGGCGGTCATACATTGCCTCAAGACTTGGGGCCATTACATAGGCTCCAAAGATGTGGTAGTGTGGACCGACAATGTGACCTTGAAATATTTTGCCACTCAACCCAAGTTGTCCTCAAAGCAAGTGAGATGGCAAGACACATTGGCCTTGTTCAATGTGGATATTCGACACAAGCCTGGGAAGGATAATGTGGTGTTCGATGCGTTAAATCGAAAACACCAACTTAGAGTGGTGTATGTGGGAGAGACGAAACTTCAAAAGGAAGTTCGATTAGCAAACCGTCGAGATGCATTTACCAAAGAGGCAAAGCAAACCATTCAAAATGAAGCCAAGTCCCACTTCCATTTGCAAAATGGATTATTGTGGTACAAACAAAAACGACTTTATGTGCCGGAAGGGAAGATGAGGGACACCATTTTGAAGGAGTATCATGATGGACCTCTTGCGGGCCATGGTGGTGCAAAGTGCACCACAACACTCCTAAAGAAGTCCTACTATTGGCCCAACTTGAAGGATAGTGCGGAAGAGTATGTGAAAACTTGTTTAACTTGCCAATAAAACCGAACCCTCAACAAGAAGCAAGCGGGTTTGTTGTGACCTTTGCCAATTTCGGAAGGGCAGTGAGAAAGTGTGTCCATGGATTTCATGGTAGGCTTGCCCCCATCAAGGGGGTTCGATGCCATCATGGTGGTGGTGGATTGATTTAGCAAGATGGCACATTTCATTCCCACAAAGGATGAGGCCACGACCCAAGAAACTGGTAGGTTGTTCTTTACACATGTTTTCAAGCACCATGGTCTTCCAAAAGACATAGTCTCGGATCGAGACCCAAAGTTCACAAGTAAATTTTGGCGAGCTTTGTGGAAAAGAATGGGGTCAGAGCTCAAGATGAATACTTCCTTCCGCCCCCAAACAGATGGGCAAACCGAAAGGGTGAACTTAATGATACAACAATTCTTAAGGAATTATGTGGCGACGGATCAACAAGATTGGGTGGACCATTTAGAGTTAGCCGAGTTTTGTTACAACAACTCAGAACATTCCGCAACTGGGTCCACCCCTTTTCAAATGGTGACGAGCAAATCACCAATTGTGCCCATGACTTGGGCAGCACATGGACAACCCCCGAGTGATGCAAGTGAAGAAGTGCCAATGGTCACACAACTTGATGAGGAAAGGCAACGCCTTTGGGAGTTGGCAAAGGCCAACTTGGAAAAGGCACACAAGAGGTACAAGGATTTTGCGGACAAATCCCGGTGAGAGGTGAAATTTCAAGAAGGGGATGAAATGTGGTTGAACATCAAGAATTTCCGGTTGCCAGAAGGTTTAAGTCATAAGTTCTTGGGCCCATATGCAGGCCCATTCAAAGTGTTAGAAAAAAAACTTTCTGACACTTATAAGTTAGAACTATCGGAAAACCTTAGAGTTCATCCCACATTTCATGTGTTTCTTTTGAAGCTGGTCTCCCGTGATGCCTCAAGGCTTAATCGAGAGCACAACTCAAGGCCCCCACCAGACTTGGTTCATAATGAACCAGAGTTTGAGGTGGAGGCCGTGCTCAAGTCAAAGCAACTAAGAGGACGAAAGCAGGAGTACCTAGTAAAGTGGAAAGGATACCATCCAATAGAGGCATTTTGGGTGAATGAATCTGACATGGAACATGCCCAAGAAGCCATAGAAAAATTCCACATTAGACCGGCAAAGAAGAAGAGACGTAGAATGTGATGAGGACATCACCTTTCTTTTAGTGGGGCAAGGTGTCACATAAAATGTACCACATCAAGTTGCAAGTGAAATAAAAGCTTAAGAACTTCCAAAAGATTGTATCACGAGAATAATGTATAAGTGCAAATAGGGTTGTCAAGTTTGGCATGGGACAAATGGAACTTCTTGTGTAAGCCCAAATTAAAATCGAACTCCTACTTTGGGGTGAAAAGAAATCTTGACCCCAAAAGAGGAGGCAAGCAAGGTGAGCTTGCGGGGACATGCACAAGCTTTAAGTGCATCCCAAAGGGTTGGTTGGTAATGGCGGCTAACGCGGGAAGTCATGACCCCGTTCGCGTATTTTAATCGTGTAGTTTGGGACTTGGGTTTTGGCAAAACCTAAATGTCGTTCCTTGTACCTTGATAAGCAAACCTTTTAATCAAGGCTTGATTATTGTGATCAAGGCGCAAGGTTGGGAAAGGAGTCATGTCAATAGCTTAGGTCAAGATTAGACTTGACTTGAGTCCTCATGAGGGGAAGGTTGAAAGAAAAAAAGGCCTCCCAAATGAGGGTTTCGTCAATTAAGCTAGTTTAGTCTTTTGACGAAGCAACAGTTAAGGGTTTTCTATGAGATGCCCTTGGACTTGCCAATAAAGTGTTAGAAATTTGGGGACGCCTAAGTTAGCTTGAGGCAAGGTCCTGTCGCAAAAGTTGGCATTTGATGGCCAAGGATCCAAAGAAAGCGATTGCAATTGCGAAAGGAAATTTCTAAGTGTCAATGAGGACATTGACCTTTTCTTCTAATGGGGGAGAATGTTGCAACCTCACTTTGAGGGAATTGTGAGGTCGCCACTCACACTCCCAAAAATGGGACTTGGGAGTCCTATAAGACTCTCGAAAACTTAGAGCGCAATTGCAGGGGTCAAAACACCTCATATTGAGGCGTTCTTTATACCATTGGAAAGGTCTCAAAGTGTAGATGTCCAAAATGACCTCAATGAGCATTTGGACATTTGTAGCACAAGTTATGGTTGAAAGAAGGGTCGAAAGTCAAATTGGCAGTTTGACTCTTGACCATTAAAAGTCGGGAATCGACCCGATCCCGGTGTGTGTGGTTGGAATGCAACAAACCGTTGGAAAGCTCTCGAGGAGAGCTACAACTTTGGTTTAGACCTCGTCTCGATCTGAGTTCGGGGCGAGAAATTATGAATGCCCAAAGTCCCGAGAATCCAAACTGGGACAGTTTCGGGACTCCACTTTGGGAGTCATGGGAAAAAAAGCCATTTGAATGCAAGTGCGATGGAAAGTTGTAGAGAATACTATATGGGGGAAGGTGGTGGCTTCCCCCGAGTCCGGACCGTGGTGAGTCAAGTGAGTCCAAGGTCGCCTGTGGCTTGTCCCAACATTGAAAGTGTGCATATTGAGTTCTAACCAACTTGTTGGTTGGATTTGGATGCAGGGTTGAATAATTAAATAAGCTTGTCCCTCTTCCTAGTCTAATCCTGGAGCTTTCAGCACGGCCCTCTCACACCCTTTAGTGTTGGAAGCTGGGAGCGTGCCTCGAGTTCCCTATATTTCTGCAACTTGAGTGACTTAGCCCCAACTTGGGGCTAACTAGGGACTTGGGAGCGCGTCAACAATCCTATGACATTGGAGTTTTGAAATATGAAAATTGGGAAAACATTTAATCTTAAAATGGTGACAGCCTTCTTGACAATTTTTAATAAAACCAACATTTCCCATGACAATTGAAAAAATAAAAAAATAAACATGAAAATTTTAAATTATAGCAATGGTTAATTGTAGATTGAATTACAAAAAATATTATGATTGCAAATTGTAGAAAAATGTTACATGCAATATACATAATCACAAGATGGAAAGGATATATGTATGTAATCTTATATTTGAAAAAATAACAATAACATGTTTCATAATTTTATCATTTTTACAAATAAGTCATTTTTGTGAATATCCACCAAAGGTGTGGGGGCATTAATAAATGACCATCAACAAGACATGATGGAATTGAATGAAAATTAATAAATATATTAACATGAAACCTAATGAATGACATGCCAAAATTAAAAATTAAGAATAAATTAATATGAAATTCCATTATAATTATAACTTCAAAATATTTTTATATTTTGTAAATGTAATAATGGTTGTATTTTTTTAAAAAATAAGACAATAAATATTCATTAAAATCATATTTTATTGATTAATTATGATATATATAAATTTTATTTCTGTACTTATATAGATTTACCTTAATTTTTAGAAATACTAATTAAAAAAAATATTATGTCAATATAAGATAAACTTTGCGTAATCTTATTAGCACCCACAATTGATGGAACAATGCCATGCATCGCCAAGATTTTTGCCCCATTAGCGTTTTGAAACTTGTGTTTCATTGTGGCAAGATTAGTGGATTTTGACAGGGCTTTGGATTCTTTACATTATATCGTGTGTGCCATTATTGACTTTTAGTGAATTGTTCAAAATGATGATGAATGGCTTGTAGATGGACTTGGTTCCTTGAATGGATTTTTGAAAGTGAAATGCATGTCACATAACATCACCTCCCAAACAAAAACACCATAACATGATTGCCTAGACAAATCCCATGGAAGATTTGTGAGATTTTGTATGAATTGAATAAAATCATGTGATATGATATTTGGAGGATGATAATACCAAAACATAAAACTTCAAAATATAAATTCCACAAATCGTGATAAGCCCCTTTTTCTTAATAGTATTTGAAAAAAAGTCATGAACTTTGGATAGTACTTGTCCAAAAACTGAAGATTTTGAAATAACATCTATACTTCGTACGACTGTTGGGAAAGTTTCATATCATTTCTTTCTTTAAATGCTTGTGATTCTAGAAGATATGTCCAAGTGCAATTAGTTCACATAAGTCCTCATAGATTGAATTTTCAAGTTCCATTTTACTTGCATGTACATTCAAATGGACACATGCATTCAAATGAGAGATCTTTTATCCTTAGATTTTATGCCAATTTATGTCATTTAGTATGGTGAATACTTGCGTAGATAATTTTCATTCTATGTTATTTTGGTAATATTTGCATTGGGATGCAAAAACCTTGAAGAATCCATCATCACAAAACAATTTTAATACTTGTCCTTTCTTGATATACAAAAGTTGAACTAAATTCATTAATCAATCAAAGAATAAAATTCAAAACCTTTAAAATATTTGGAAAGTTCCAATATTGATTATGTTTTCAAATATTTTAATCCATGCAATGTAATTTCATTTCAATTCTTTAAATAATAAGGAAAAATCATTTATGATTCATATTTGTCAAAAAATTACACATTATTCAAACATAAAATCCGATAAGTAATCACCTCTAGACTCCAAAAGTAATCCACTATCCCTTCTTATTATAATCCAATAAATTGTTTTAACAATAATAGACATGATTTTAAAAATGTAACCTTGTGTTTTTTATTCAAGTTCAATAGTATTCTAAAATCCCCAAAATGGACTTGGCACAAACAATGTAATCTTGTTATAATTCTTTTTGGAAATAAAATATATCCTCCAATTTTCACCATTTTTTATGTTGGGTTGACAAGGGGTGGAAAGGGCATTTATTCTAAATGAAAAATTATTATCACATAATTACAAAAGCATCGAGACAATAAAGCTTAGTGGCCTTTAGGACATGTGACCACTATTCCTTATTTAATTTGCTTAAATGGGGGCACAAATGGCTTTTATGGTAAAATGGAAGAAATGGATATCAAACATTAAATTAGGTACTATCGTTCTTATAGAAATATAATGCCTTATTGCTTTGTTCAATGTCCAAACTATTGACATTTTTTCAAACATAAAATGAACAATAGAAAACATTGTTTCATATTTCTTCTACTAGGGAAAAAGAGATATGATGTTTTTATATCAAAACAATTTGCCGTATGAAAAATAAAAGTTCTTTATTCACAAGTTATTTTATTGGTTTGCTAAACCCTAATTGTTGTTTCAAAGATATTTAAGTCATAGTTTTCCTTAATTCCTTAGTCAACATTATACAAGAAACAATTGAAGAAATTTTGTAGTGTATTTTGAAAGCACCCTGTTTGAGCATATATCCTTCTTTAAAAAAAAGCAAGGTTGTGAGTTCAAATCCTTAGTTTTTAGTGCAATTTTTAAATTAAAAAGAAACCTATAACAATACAAAGCCACAAAAAGATTTCAAAAGAAAGAAAGAAAGAAATAAACACTACTACTATAAAGTGGAATTAAAAAAAAATCAAAATCCTGCATCTTTGAAGGTGATTGTACAAAACTACAAATAGCAATGACACACATAAGGGATTAATATGCTTGAATATACATATCAAAAGGTCGACCACATTTTCTCAACACAAATGTTTGTAACTTGAGGGAAAGGTGCATTCACACTTGGTTTTAGGGACTCTAGTGTTGAGTTCCCTAACACCATGCTAGTCATTTAGGACTTACACCTACTTACCATGAACGTTTTATGCTAAGTTAACATTCACCTAAAATTAAGGTATCACCCGTTGAACACTAGGTTCCACCTAGGATGCCACCTAGATTTTCATTTAACACTGACATAACATCAAGTGTGAATGCACCATAAGAAGGAGAAAGAGCCTAACAAACAATACTCTTTCAAGACTTATATGCAGACATTAGTTGAACTATCACTGTAAAGAAAGTAAGTTAATGTCGATGTGCAATGTTCACTTCTTATTAAGAGTAGAATTTGGGTCATCCCTAGTTTGTGTGTTTGGTTATTTGCACGTTGTTTAATTACATATTCAACTCTTCTTGATAGCTATAGAATCATGCCTTTTTGCAATCAAAACCCAAGGTTCAAAATTGTTGTTGCAGCCTCACAAGAGGTTCAACTCAAGATCATAATGTAGTGTTTATAGGAGTCCTATTGCAAGAGGTTGTTGGTTGAAAATTCATGTTGCGCCTTCCTCCTCTTCTTTTGAAAGGAAGGATTGGGCAAAATAAGGGTCGAATATATGAACCCTTGATGCCAGTTCTCAAAAACTCAAAGAACGAGATTGGATGGGTATCCATGGTTATGAACAGAAATCAAAGAATCGATCAAGGAACGCTATTTTCATCTGTAGTTATAACAAAATCAAAGAACCACCCAACAACACTGGTTCAAAGTTCAAACCCATGTTGGGCAGTTCTCCGGTTCTCAAAATTAAATTAGAGTGGTTCCAGTTTACAATAAAAAATGGAACTTGGAATGCAGTTCTGGGTCCAGTTCTTAAAAATTAAAAAAAATAAGATAAAATTCTGGTTTTGGTTCTAAAGATCAGATCCAGTTCCAGTCTGGTTCCGAGTCACTCAGACCAAAACTGGCAATTAACTGTTGGTTAACCTCCGGTTCGTCCCCAGTTCTAGTCAAGATTTGTTTTCTAGTCCTCCTTGCGTAACCCTAACCCTAACCCTAATTTTGTGTTATTTTCTCTCAGTTTTTCTTCCTGCCTTGATCGTCTTTGTCGCTTGTGATGTGATGTTGTGCTGGACGCAAAGCTTTCCTCCTCTGTAGTGGAGTGTGGGTCTGGACGGGTACTCCCTACTTCTTCTTCTACTCTGAATTTTTTTTCGCGGTTCATATCTGTGCTTCTTTATTTGCGAGCTGTTAACTTGCAGTGTTTTTTTTTTCCTTTTAAGGTTGGGGGAGGGGGGTGGCAGGGGATGTCGCTGTAGGGGAGGGTTTTTTTTCAAGTGCTTGTGTCCATGGGAGATAATGCGGTTGATAAGCCACTGGAGATGATGAACGAGCAAGCAGTGGCGGGAAAATGGAGCGTCATGCGATCCGATATCAACCAGCTTTACACAAAGATCAACGAGCTGGAGCAGGAACTGAACGAGCATACGCTTGTCATCAACGCAATCCAACCCTTAGACAGCGCCAGGAGATGTTTTCGTATGATAGGAGGCGTTTTGGTGGAGCGAACCGTGGGGGAAGTGTTGCCTGCAGTGCAACGGAACAGGGAAGGACTTCAAGAGGTCATAACTAGGCTCACGGAAGCGCTGGAAAATAAGAAGAAGGAATTGACAGAGCTTGAAGCTAAGTACAAGATCAAGGTCCGGAGAGGAGGGGATGAATATTCATCCCGGAATGAAGCGCAGAAACAAGGAGCTTCTCAAGGAGTTCTTGTTGGTGCTGCCGCTTCAAGCACTTAGAGAAGAAACAAGAAACCTTCAGGTATCTTTCTTCAAGAAATTGGGTGTAGGGATGGGAGACAATCTAAACCCGGTGATAATATTATTTTAGCATTTGCAAAATTGTGATCAAGCGGTACCCTAACATAGTGAGCAGCATTTGATGGGAGCAGTTGGACGTGTCTTTGTTTTTGTTTGGCATTCTATTGATTCACATGAGGTTTTGCAGGTAAATTGGAGAAGCTGCAAAATTGTACAAATTGGTAACATTTGATCTCCTACATTGGTTAGGAGCATGAAATGGATGAGATGCTGTTTCTCTTTCAGAATTCCTATGCGATTGTGGAATTCTCACAATTACAAAAGCTCCAGGATTAGCGTTGGCTCAATTCTAAGAGGCTGCCTTGTGAAATCTGGCCTGAGCTTGGATTAAAGCTTGTTGTACTGCAGTGTTTTTCCACTGTGTATTCTTGAGGCTTTGCAGTCTATCATGTGAACGCACTTGTTGTCTGCCTAACTAATGCATGATTTCAGTGGCATCACTTTCACCTACTAACAGATTTGATCCACACTCAGGCTGGAGCTGTATTCAGCAGACTGGGACATTTCCAGAATGCAGAAGCCTTTCTTCTGAACTGCATAGGAAGATCATTATACTGTGAAAGCAAAGAGAGTTGGTCAAACCTTGGGAAAGAAAACTGATATCCCTGGACACACTTGCCCATAGCTTCCAGCCCCTGGTCAGAATTTTGTGCCTGTTCTGACTTCCTGTGTGAACCCAAGACTTTATTTGCAAGGAAATGTCTCCAAAAAAAAATAGAAACTCTCAAGACAAGGGAACATGAGCCTTGAGGCAGGCTTTCCTGCAATGTGGTTTAACTTTTTAAGAGTCCAGAGTCATTTTTTGAGGCACCTGAATCCTTAAAACTACCACCCAGTCTAATCAATTCTGTAGTGCAATTACCTTCTGATTCGTTGAAAAACAGGGTTGGATGGTCTGATGAGAGTGATTTTTGCAAAACTGGTCAGCAAGGGTGTGCAGGGATCTTCTTCAAGGTTTTTCTTCCTGTAGCCCAGCTCAGGCTGTTCTTCCTACTGGACACATGGTATGTTACTCCTGGAGTGCTGAACTAGGGCTAATGCAACTACCTGTAAGGTATGTTTTGGAAATCACTCTAGTTACATACTTTCAATTTTGGAATTGTAGTTTCATACTTTGAAGTGACCCAAGTAAGCTACAATCTCAAAGCAGCACAGTGCAGTTGGTAGGAATCACCAACCTTTTTTTGATTGTACTGATAATTGAAGATAAATGGACTATGGTATTGCTGGTGCAAAGAAATGCACTTGAAGGGAGGAGGGGCATTGAAAGTGAGAGCTCCCTCCACCCACAAAGACCTTCCTTGTCAGATGGAGCTAGCAGCTAACAACCCTCCAAATCCACTTGTTTGCAGGATTTTGAGATTGGACTTTTTTTGGACAGTTTAGAGACCATGCCTTCCAAATGGATCAGGGATTACCTGAACAGTACCAAAACACAAGCAACAAAGAAGGAAGCTCCAACTATTGCAGAGTCAACCAGGGAACATCCCCAATCCTACCTACAATGGCCTCCCCATCATTGACTGCTCTCCAAATAAGACCCTAGGTCCTGGTTCAATACCACTTTCAGGGCCTCACCCCCTCAATCTTAGAGGTGTCTTTGATTAGCATTTAGTTAATTCTCTCTGGGCTCTGCCTGCTCCAGCTTCTGCTCTCCCCACCCCTGGCTTTGAGCCACTGTATTTTGGTACCCAAGTAAACCCTGGTGAGGTCTTGCAGCTCCAACTACTGCAGATTCTGAATGCGATTATCTTGCAGTGACATGGTAAATTGCTGGCCAAACTCTCTCTCTCTCTCTCTCTCTCTCACACACACACACACACACACACAGAGCTTTCAGCAAAATATCCATTTGCAAAATAGTGTTAAAAGGAAAAAAGCCTGAAAATATGCATGAACTACCTTACATCCATGGCACCAAAAATTAATCCAAAGAGCTGCATTCAAAGAGCTACAAAGTAATTAATTTTCATTATATATTTTTAGTCAATTTGACAATATTTTTGTATACTCAGTGACAAGTATGTGCCAGAAAGGGTAGGAATATGGATAGTCCATATTGTGGCACAAATTAAAAGTAGCATTGTTTAGGAGAACTGGAAAAAAGAAGAAGAAAAAGAAGCTCTTGGGAGAAAAAATTAATGCCTTTTGGTTTTCCAAAACTGAAGTCACCAATTTCAATATGAGATTTTGGTTTCATCAACCAACTCTAAGGGTAGGCACATGCGCACAAGTTAGCTGGGCCTGGCTGCAAGTCTTGCCTGCCATTGATTTATGTGGAGGCTGAGTGATATGACTAAGATGCAAGGTGGCCCTTGTTCTTTCACCACTTAGTCATCTATTTTCATCCTCCAATGGTTTGTTTATTGCCCTCCAACCAATATGATTTGTTCTTGACAGAGTGGAGTGGACTTGGAGAGCCAAGCAGATATGCAAGCTGGTTCAACCTTGGCTGTCAGAGTACCTTTTGGCAGCTGAGAGGATGTTTTCCTGTGCATGTGAGCAGGACTATAGAAGAAGAATGTAAGTTTCATTTGGTCCCACATTTTGAGGATTCTTGTTTATGCGTCACCCTGAAATTGTGAGTTCTTTCTCTGGGAACTTCATGGAACACTGATTATTTTCACTGTTGCTGGTTTGAACTTTGAACTTGCCATAAGGAGTAGAGCCATGATGCCATGGGCCGCTAGTTTTGACTGCATGCATGCAAGCAAACATGAATGATTCCAATACACGTCTCTAGGGGAAATTCATCACTAGCATTGCACACCTGACCCACAAAGCACCAATAATTTACTGGCTGCAAGTGACCACTTTGTCATCATTTTTTCCTGCTTCACTGGGACAAATAGACAAGCACAATGCAGGCATTTTGCAGCAGCTTGAAATTTGGAAACTAGTACATGGATTATTGTTGCTTAATTCTGTTCCGCTGCGTACCTCAATCAAACCCCAGTGAGTTTTTCCCAAAAGCCATCACTGTAATATCCATCTTCTCCCAACAGCCATCAATAATAGTTATGCAGTCATCACCCAACTAATTCACAATTTATAACAAGTATTTATAATGCTCTGAATTGACACTTACCAGATTATCCAAGGAAAAATCTTAGAGCATCTCCACCTGTGCTCAGTAGGTATGTGGCCCAGCAAAATGAAATTGGATGAAGAAAAGTCAAAATACGGCAGTTGGCTCAGCAAAATGGTTTTGGCCTTGCATTTTTCCACTGGATGCTGAGGCTGGTAAAAGGCACAGCATAGCCTAACTCCTGCTGTAAATTGGCTAGATAGTTTGATTGATCCAGGTGGGTTGCTATTAGTAATCTTTAACCGGTTTGCAGTCCCAGTTTTAGTCTTATGAGTGTGTTAAGAGGGTGAAAAAAAAAGGTAATAACTACTCTTGGATTTTGCAAGGTCGCATACTCTGAGCACTAGTCTTAGAAACTGAATTCTCAACCTCATGATGTACAAAAAGAGTCTTTACTCTCAGCCACAAGTGAACCAGCACCCACCAGCTCACCATGAAGGATGGATGGTAAGTGGTCAGGAAACAGTTTTCTGTTGGGTTATAGTTCCCTAGCTAACCATGGTGGTTAGCTCAGTTGCTTTTTTTTATTATCTACTTACAACCCACAAGCATGTAGTTAGTAGGTAGGTAGTAAAAAACAGCCCTTTGCCTATATATAAAGCATCTACTTATTTATTTAGTAATCACCTATTTTCCCACCTATTTACCTACATATGAGACCTATTTTTCACAGAATTGATTATGACGGTGAAACCAAATATTAACTCAATTGAAGTTCATCCACAACTGAGTGCAAACTGGCATCCAGTGGATGGTGCACTGGTGGGTGCTGGTTCACTGTGACCTTTACATCTCACCTTTGCACTATCATAACAGTTGACTGAGTAAAGTCATGGACTTTTTTCATTTACTCCCAATTGTGAAAATATGAGAATTCTAGTTTAGGCTAGGAAAACCAATGTTGGTTGGTTCTGGGTCTAGTTCCAAGTAGTCAGGATAGGGGGTCCAACCTCCTGCTAGAACCTGAACAGATGTATAGTGGCAAATGCGAACGGCCCCCTGCTAAAACTGGGCCTAAAACTGGACCTGGATTGAATTATGCAACTTGCTTAAACAACAATTATTGTTGTAGTCCTGCTTCACACACAAGTTTCACTTCTCTAAGTTTGCAAGTACCTTGTTACAAAATGTAGCAGCAAGGTTGTACATTTTAGTCCAGTGGTCTCCTTTTAAGCTGTTATACAACACAACATTCTAACTGGGGTGGTGTCTAGTGTAAGTGGAACCAGAAATAGTTTCTGAACCCAACTGGGTTTGGAATTCATTTGAAAAGCATAGAAACCTAAGATTTAGGACTTCGAAAAACCCAGCTCAGAACCCACTCCGAGTTAACTCCGGACATAAAATTGTAAACAGTAAACTGAAATGAATTTCTATGCTTCATTATTTTGATGCAAACTGCTCAGTGCTGATTATTTGTACCTATAATGAACAAACTACCTTACCACATCTGACCATGCACTAATTAGGTCCTGCACATATCAAGGAAGGAACCCTGATTAGCTAGTTTAATCCCTAAGACCCTAAACCCATTTTACAGCAATTACATTGAACAAAATTAGGGTTTTGAACATTTGACATGGATTAATTTATGACACTCACAATGACTAAGTTAATTACTCATTAGAAAAAAATTCAATTAAATGCAATTCTTCAACTAAGAATGAAACCTTGCAAGTTTTGGAATGAAAATGTGAAGATCCTTAAAAACAAGTAGTAAATTTAAAAAGATCTCATTGCTTGGACTCCTGAGTCAACCCATAAATGAGTTTTCAAACTTAAACAAGCTAGGTTATGCAGGTGGGCTTTGGCCCTTGACAACCTCCCTCACATGTGGGAAAGTAGTCCTGCACATGGGGTCATCTGAAGAAACCCTTTCTAAATCGACTTGGATGTGCTCAGGTAGTGAACCATTGGAAAGACATTCAATATGTGCACCCAAACAAAAAAGAAGAAGATATTTAAATAGTTTCCATCTAAATTGATTTAATATACAAAAAAAAAACCATCTTCTTTGCTTATCGGGCATTTAGGAGTAATTATATGCCCTCTAATTTCTTAGGAATCAAGGTTGGTTTTTAACGAAGAATAAAGACCTAACTAGATTTTTAAAGTTTACTCAAACACCTCATTACAAGAGGAAAGAATTCGTCCAATTCTTGCAAGGCTTTTTATGATTATAAAGCCCGCCTACACTCTCCATGGGTTTTACAAAAATCATAAAACCTTTTTCCAGTTCTTCTCAAAAATCATGCAGCCATGGTCTTTATGCACATTACAGGCATTAGTGGATTTGGGTCATGTTTGGCTCCGCCGCATGTGGGCCCTTGTTCCAGTAAAGCCCTTGCCCTAGGGCTTTACCTATTACAAAATGCAATTCCCTACACACTATATGTGATCTACAATTTTTACACATGAAAGTTATCCTGGTTTCAATTCCCTCTGCAGTTTCATCTTAAGGTGTGTACTAAATGCTTGCTTGCACATAGGTAAAATGCCAGAATACCCAACACCAAAATCATAATGTCCCTGCCTGTTTTATTAGGTTAACTTCAGTCCTTGGTACAGAGAAATTTTACAAGCAATTAGTATGTAGCTACTACTACTAGCAGGGAAGACTTGTCCTGGATTCTGAAGAATGCTATTGCTAGAGGGATTTTATGACTTGGCAAAACAAGAAAAAGAAAAAGAAAAATGTGTACGATTCATTGGAAACCCCTTATAACCCAACCTAGTTCTCCATTGATTTACAAGCCAGGGGATGGGCTTGTATATCAATAGAGAACTTTAATGACAATCCGTGGAAGAAGAGGGATTGTGTGACCCATGCTATTGTGCACTATCCATTGGAAACCGCTTATGACTCAGTTGTTGATTAATCACAAGTGATCTACCAAGGTTACACACCTTGATGAAGTGAAATACAGATTGTCAACTGAAGAATGATGATCCCTCTAATGAATGGGGTTGTGCCAACCTGATATGCAATTGTGCACCATCCATTGGAAACCCCTTATGACTCAATTGTTAATCAACCACAGCTGATTTTGTAGATCTTCTGAGGCACCTACTCTTGTATGGCCTTTGCCTTCTTGAATGTGACCACTTCAGACCTCTTAGAGACCATGTTTAACTAAAAAAATGTTATAGTTAGGCTCAAAAATCTGAATTTTGTCTACAATGTCACATACAATACAAAAATGTTTAGTAGCAACTCAGAAAACTTTGAGGTTTTTTTTTTCTTTTTTTTTTCTTTCTTGGTAGTGTTGTCTAGTTCTTGATTTCAAAAGGAACTTTCAATCTTGATTTTTTAACTTTTATTTTTATTTTTTTATGTAACTTTCGGTCTGGTCTTGAAATCGATTCTTTGGATTTCTAAAACTTTTGATTATGATCATTTTCACAGAGAGTTTTAAAGCTAGTTCAATTTAAAACAAGGTCCACTTCCATCTACATTACATATAACTGAACTCAAAAAAAAAAAGTAGAATTTATTCAATTAATGCACACATTACAAAATGAAGTTTATATAATATTAATTATGCACAACCAATCAAATGCAATAACTTGTTTAAAATGTAAGGTCAAGTTTATATATGACTTACTTCTTACACATTGGGTTACCAGGTGAAACCAAGTATTAACTCAGTTATCCTTCATCTGTAACTGAGGCATAATTGACTCTGTAGGATTAGGGTAAGCAGGTAAGCAGGTAAAGCTCCTACACATAACACCACCTTGAGGTTGACCAGAGAGAACCAGCTATTTGCAGCTGTTGTTGAGGACAAGGAGAAATTTCCTTCATATATTTGGAGGGCATCTTATATCCATGAATATCCCATTTTTAAAAAATTATAAATGGTTAAATTGATAACCATTTGATATTGAAATTTCCAAAATCTGATACCCTACCTGGATGACTGGATTATCAAACAAGTAGGTTATCAATCTTTACACACTAATTTTAACAAATTAAATAGAAAAATAATTAAAAAAATTTATAACCAAGTAATAATTGATAGGATATCACTCAGTTATTTGATAACCTATCATTATGCATAACCACTGGTTATCACCAGATTTTTATTATGACCTACCTGAAAACAAAAAGAATTGATAATGATATAGATAACCTGTTTGGTCCCAAAAGTTTATATAAGAAATTATATATATATATATTTAAAAACACACTATCAAGAGAAATTTCTCCAAAGTTTATGCTATGAGTAAGTTAATGATATCAAAGCAAAAACAGGTTACAGGACTGGCTGCAAGCTTCTGTCTTTAATATGTGGTCTATGTTCTTGTATGATCTGACAGAGCTAATTCAATGAAGCCTACTTAAGTTATTGATCACTGTGATTGAAAATCACATCCTGTTCACTTACTGACAATTATAATAACAGGTGAATTCAAGTTGTTTGTACTCTACTTATTATTAATTCTACTATTGTTATATACAAGTAGAATATACCTACCATACTTTTGGCAGAAAGTATGTTTCTCTTTTGTCATTTTGCAAATGTATTTGTAAGTTATGCACTCCAAGCTTCTCAAGTGGCCTTTTTGTGGCAAAGTCAGGTCTCTCAATATGTATGAAATACGAACCTCTGAAGGATGCAAGTCTGTGACCAGTATATGTAACCAGTTTGGGGTGTGCTTTTCAGGCTTTTTCCTAATGCTGCATTCACACTTGATGTTAAGTCAGTGTTAAATGAAAATCTAGGTGGCATCCTAGGTGGCACCCAATGTTAAATGGGTGATAGCTTAATGTTAAGTGAATGTTAACTTAACATAAAATGTTCACGGTAAGTAGGTGTAAGTCCTAAATGACTAGCATGCTGTTAGGGGACTCAACACTCGGGTCCCTAACACCAAGTGTGAATTCACCTTAAGTGGGACAGCAGCCTTCTAAACCCTAAACCCTACTTTTGGTGCACTCAGTTTTTCACTTGCACTGTAAATCGATGGTGGTAAAATACTCTTGAGATGTGAATCAATGGTTGAGAACATTGGTTGTGCTCGAGAACAGGCCCAATATATATTGGTATATACTATGGTAGTATATTTGTGACCTCATATTAAATGGTTGTGGGGAGGACCCCCCCCCCTGTGGCTGCTGGTTCACTCAAGGCCTGCTAGGCTAGCTGCATTCCTAGGAAGGGAATGAACTCTCTTTTTTCATCTTGTTTGGTTAGGTATCCTAAAAACCTACCTTTCACCTTACCCAGGGGTGATGGCTGAGTGGCATAGCCCTGTCTGGGACCCGGAGACCTCAAGAAAAACGTTCGTGGTTCAAACCCACTAGTGTGCAGGTGAAAGCCGTGCCTGATCTCTGAACCTGGCCAACAACTTGTTGGTCGGGTCTTCTGTTGTGCTTCCCCAAAAACAAAACAGAACAACAGGAGGAGTTCTGCTGTGCACTCTTTAATATTAAAGCCTTTGTTGACTTTGACTAAATCCTAACCCTAAAACCCTAAACCCTAAGCCTTTGTTGACTTTGACTATATCATATGTTTCTGGATTCATGCACACAGTTTTATCGTATGGAGGGCCCATGACACAGAATTAATCAGCTTAATCAATCAATCAAGTTAGGTAATTGATAACTTAACCTAACTTTTCTGTAATCCCTGGAGTATAATGTGAAATGGGGGTACCACTTTTTATCAAAGTTTGCAAGGTAGTCCTCTCAGCAAAAGGGTCCCTATTAGGCAACCAAAGGGTTCTCTACCATTCAACAAGCCTTCCATAGGCAATAATCCCTTCTTATTATGGCCTAGCTTATGGTCAAAACATCTCTGATCTTTGAAGATCCTTTTATTTCGTTCTATCCAAATGTTTCGGATCGTTACACCTTTCAACAAGGTCCACATTGGCATGAACTCCCTACAAGCACAAGATAATTTCTTGTTAAATAGATATTACATGACCTCTAACTCCTTATTGTGCCCATTACCTGATGATGATGATATAGCCCTGGCCAACGAGGGTTCTGGTTTTTGGCCTTGCTTACCGAGGCAAGGATATTGTGTTTAGATTCACTGTAGAGTATAATAGCTTAAGGGATTTTGGCCCCTAGGTAATATTAGGTCTATTCTTTTTATGAGAATTTTTGAAAGATGATGTTTTGGCTTGTGTTGAAACTTGAGATTAGTTATAGAGTTATAAAATTCTTGAAGGATTTTGGTTTGTTTTAGAGGATTTTTTGAAGATTATGTTTTTGCTATGGTGAAATATTTGAGTTTCCATAATTCTTCTTTTGCCTTAAGATACTTTTTTAATGTAAATGGCAAGGCCACAGTGTGACACACCCCTTTGTTTAAATTTGGTGTTGAAAGCTGCAAGTCTGAGATTCTGGATAAAAATAAAGAGACACAGTGCTGGCTGCCCAGTGCTTCATCTGACATAAAACCTGCCCAATTTAGAAGGGAATTCTCAAAAGTCCTAGTACCTATACCCTTTCCCCAAAACATATCTGCCAAAACACCTTGCCCACCTTGTCCAGAGGTTGTACTAGAGAACCGGCATTGGGTGGCCGGTTATGCCTCCCTAGCATTAAGGACTGACCACCCCCCCTCCCCATTTGGTAGGTCCTAAAATAGGTTGGTAGGTCTTTAAATGAACTAGGAAACGACATAACCTGCCACTGTGCCCGTTTATGGAAAATAGCAAGGTCTGACTAACCCTGCCGAATTAGCAGGGTTAGTCCTTTATGTATTCTGGAATTGGCCCCATTCTACCTAGGGTCAGAGTGAACCAGCCTTCACCAGTGGACCGTCAGCTGGATGCCCATGACTCAGTTGTGGATGAACCTTAACTAAGTTAATGTCTGGTTTCACCTTGGTAACCTAATCTGTAAGAAATAGGTCCTACATATATGTAGATAGAAATGTGGGAAAATAGCTGATTACTAACTAAGTAGATGGCTTATAGTTTATACCCGGGTAAGGGTTTTTTTTTTGCTACCTACCTGCTAACAATCCCCTTGAAAATTATTAGTAGATGTAAAGTTTTAAAACAAAAGAAAAAGCAACTCAGCTCACAACCACAGTTAATTGCAGAACTGGAACCTAACAGAAAACTGTTTCTACCACCCATCCTACCTAGAAACAAAAAACCTACAAAAGAGTATTGGAATGAGACCCCAAAACTGGTTATTTAATGTATACTAGTGTGGCCTGTGCCGTTGGCCCAAGTGTCACCACATCCTCAACTGATTTTTTTCCTTCCAAAACCTGGTTTTTGGGAATTTATTTGAATTTTCAGCAGCAGAAATCGCTTAATAATGAATATCTCCCACATTCTGAATCCAAATCTTATCAAATAAATTCCATTAAATCCTGCTCATCAAGATCTTTCCAACAACACCAAAGGCACATTCCAATTCCTCTGAAATTTTCAGTGAAGCAATCATTCAACATTCAAGAACTTTTGCACCGCAAGTCCAAACGTCATGGAACCAAAGCCCATGCACCCCTCCTTCTCGAGAGCTTTCCAAAGAGACCAAGAACGCGATCTGAAGCATCCCAGTTCAGTGGATCTCATAAGTACAAACAAAACAAAACAAACAAACTACCTTCCTTCATAGATAGATAGGGTGGCCTGCTCTCTAGGGCCTCCCCTGATTCGAGGGCCATCGCCCCAAGGACAGTTGCCTCAAGGTGTGTAGGCTTGAAAATTAGGGGAGGCCAGTGAGCCGAACAGGCCTTCCCCACTGTAAAGCATGAAAGCCTTTCAAATTCAATTGGCTGAAGGTCTGCTGCATGTGATCCATGGAAGGCTGTTTTAATTGACCAAACAACTCTGCCTGCCCTGTAAGGAGGTACATTCAAATACAAAGTGAAAAACCTTGGAGTGCTTTTACACAATGGACAGAATGTCGGTCCCATGAGGGGTGGATTCCAAGATGACCGTTAGGCGGGCAGGGAAATATCACATGGAATGCACTGCTGCTGAGGCATGGAATCCTCACAAAAATCGATAATTGGGCAAGGTACTGTGAACAGGGCAGGGCAGGCCAAACCCAGGCTCTTGTCGAGCGAGCCCAGGGGGCTAGTCCAGGTCCAGAGGTCCAGACTGCCCTGGCTCTGCCTGTTCTTCGGTACAACAAAAAGGATGAAGCGACAGGAACAGCTATGGAGGTCCTTTAAAGGTGCATTCACACTTGGTATTAGGGACTTTAGTGTTGAGTCCCCTAACAACACCATGCTAGTCATTTAGGACTTACACCTACTTTACCACGAACATTTTATGTTAAGCTAACATTCAATTAACATTCAGCTATCACCCATTTAACATTAGGTGCCACTTAGGATGCCACCTAGATTTTCATTTAACACCGACTTAACATCAAGTGTGAATGCACCATAAGGTGAGTGCATAACCCTAGGCCGTGTCATGGAGTTCAAGTACTGCACTGGAGATGTAAATACAGTGTGGGGGGCAGTTTGGCAGTCGTCCGTCATGTGACTCTGCAGGCTGAATCCGCCATCAAAAAAACCCCAAGGGCATGGAGCTACTACTTACAGCAGCCCAGTCTTTTTCTTTTTTTCTTTTTTCTTTCTTTCTTGTACTGTAGCAACACTGGCGAGTATCCCCAGACAGAACAGACAGATTTCGCCTTAATTGGCGACACTTTTGTGCAGTTTCATTAAAACCGTCCGTAGCCAGTAGAGAGACTGACTGTGCACGACACGGAGGGTTTGGCGAATTCTTTTTAAGAAAAAAGGGGAATTTTTTTCGCCAGAAATTTGAGGCAGTGTCGCCATTTGGTGATTTTAGCCAAAAAACAAAATAACACGGTACTGCTACAGCCCCGTAACCAAGAGAAAGAAAACAAGGGGTGTGTCACACAGTACCCTGTGGCCTTGCCATTTGTGTTAAAAAGTATCTTAAGGCAAAAGAAGAATTATGGAGACTCAAATATTTCACCATGCAAAAATATAATCTTCAAAAAATTCTCTAAAACAAACCAAAATCCTTCAAGATATTATAACTCTATAACTAATCTCAAGTTTCAACACAAGCCAAAATATCATCTTTCAAAAATCCTCATATCAAAATTAGACCTATTATTACTGAGGGGCCAAAATCCCTTAAGCTACTATATACTCTATAAAGAATCTAAACACAATATCCTTGCCTTGGTAGGCAAGGCCAACAAAGTCAAGCCCGGTGGGAAATTGGAACCCAATAGCCAAAACCTGCATGGGGCCTAAGTCAAGGGATGAAGCAATGTGAAGATAAATTAGCCAGCACAAAATAGAGAACTGAAAAAAGTTTCAGTGTCAAAGAGAATCATAGTCTCATTTAGGGTTGGAATTCCAAAAAATGGAGAATAAAAAGGACAGCAAGACTTTCATTAAAAAAAACTTGTTTTTAACAAATAGCATCTCTATAGGATAAATTTAAGCGAGAAAACATGAAATGTCTAAGTTAAGATAATTGATGCAGTGTTGGCGGTTTTTCACATGTGAACATTATTTTGCATTGATGTTTTGGTTTAGGAGCTAAAATATCAAAAAATGAAAAAATAAGCTTCTATGGACAACTAAACATGGTTTTTTGCACAATTATTTTTTCACATGTGATTTCTACTTGAAGCTATTAATTATGAGCCTAATAAATGCAAAATTATCAAATGATTTTTTGAAAATCCTTTTCTCTTGTATTTTTTTGGTTTAAAATTTCAAGCCTTTAGAATTGTGATATATGAATTTTTTTCCATCAAATTAACCCAATGAATATGTACTTGCAAAAAAGGAAACATGTGTTTGTTGTAAAAAAAATTGAAAAAAAATTGCACAATTTTATGCATTCTTTTTGCATTTAGAAAAAAAAACTATAGGATGGACAACTAACCCTCAATTGATTAAGGATCAAAAGGTCTTTTACACAACATCCAATAGATTATTGGAAAATTTTCTTTGTTAATTACATTAAACTCTAATTATAGGAACATAACAATATGCAATAGGGGTGCAATCACACTAATAGGAGCTATGGTGAGTGTAACGTGTGCTTAGTTTTTCACGTTTAAAAATGATAATTTAATTTGGTGTTGAAAATATAAGATGTTTTTATATAGTAAGATTCATAATATATCATTAAATTAATTTGAAAAATATCCGATAAATAAAAAGTTCTCAAAAACACTCATTAAACATTGTAACATGTGTTTTTTTATCAACTTGGTTAGGGGTCTGGGGCATGAAATACACATGTTATTTTTTACTAATACATTTGATTAAAAAAACATTTTTGACCAAGTGTTAATTTGGACATCTAATCAAAAGGGATTAAAAAGAAAAAAAATAGCAAAGATGGTCAAGGTTTAATAGAATCAACCATATTGATTTGACATAATCCAATAAGCTTTTGTATGTGAAATCATGTTAGGAGCTTAATTATTGACTTTAATTTGATCTTTAATGTCACATTGAAAAAAAATTATTTTTAGCTCTACCCATAGAGAATGTATGCATTTCAATAAGAATTTATATCAAGTAAGGGAGTATAAATTTTAATTTGTAGTTTGAACCTCCTATAAAAGGTAGAAGTAATTTTTCTAGTTTGTTGTTTGAAATAGAAACTAAAGTTTTAGTATGTAATTTGAACCTTGCATAAGGGAAAAAGGAAGTTTTTAGTTTGTAGGTTGGACTAATAAGGAAAGATTTTGATTTGTGGATTGAACCAAAAACAACAAATTTCAAACGTCAACACTATGTATGAAATAAAGAAATGATATATGAATAATGAAACAAAGTATCATTATTTTGTTTCATTATTGACATACTAATATCTTTTAGCATTGTAATGCTAAAGGACATTAGAGTTATGGCTAATATTTTGATGCAATGTGTTTACTTGTCATGAAATATTTGGGTCCATTAAATGTAATTGGTTGGTGGATGAAAATAATTTGATTTTCTTATTACCTATTTACATATTGCTTATTTATTGGCACAAATAAATTATTGTCAATTTTTTTGGAACCTAAAACAATTGCTACACAAAATTGTCAATGAAGTCCATATTGATTAGTCAAAATGACATTGGTCTATGTGGTTATGTTGAAATTGACTTGTTTTAAATGGCACTTTGATAAAGTTGGATGAAACCCAAAGGTGTCTTTTTTATTAGTTTTTGAAGTAGAGGGTGAAAGCATGGTAAAATATGTGAAAAAATTATCCCACATGTAATCAAAATCACATTTTTGGCACAAACATGAAAAAAATATTCAATTTTTTTTGAACTTTCATTATGAAGAAATGGTGCACTCCATTGAGTTTATGGTAAGTTACACATAAAGTGCGAGGAATTTTAGTATAAGAAAAATGGATGAAAAATATGTTTTAATCTAACTAGGTTTCAAATTTTCAAATATACTTTTATATGAAATCTTTGTTATGCATTTGAATCAAAAGAAAAAATGTGCACCTCATCAAGATTAGTTTTGATGAGTCTATAAGAGTTGGGCTCTTTCTTGAACTCTTGTGCCAATATTAAAGAGTCTTCAACCTTTGAGATTGAATAGGCTAGGCAAATATCTTTGTGGGTTTGAATCATTCATGAAATTGGCCCAATGTCCCAAGCACAAGCTCAAAACCACCATTGTTGGATCCTAAGGAACTCCTTTGTTGAAATGACAAAAATCATTTCCTAACTTCAAAGTTTCAAAGGTCTTTCCATTTGAATTGTCACCCATCACAAAAGTATGGAATACAAATTTAAGAAATATAACTTTGAAAAAACCTTGCATGAAAAACTTCATTGAAACAAATTTCTCATGTAAGTGCAATTGCATGCATTTGCTCAAGTCCTTGTGCAATGGGTGGCGCCCAATACACTACCCAATCACTAGTCCTTGGGTTCAAACTAGTTTGTTGTCTTTGATAATGTAAACTAACAAATGTTAAAAATTGTGCAAGGGCTCCCATGCTAAAATTGGCATTGGTGAAGGAGATAACCATGGCTCCTAGTCACATCTTGAGAAGTAAGTTGGGTCAAAACATAGACAAAGGAGCCATTTGCATTACTTTAGAATTGGACTACATGTCCCTTTTCCCCAAAATAAGTTTTTCATACACATGAATTTTTTAATGAAATTTGTTGCAACTTGTTATAAAAAATGGTTAGAGTTACTTGAATAAATCAATTTTTTTACTTAATCAATTTTTAATAATAGGATTTTATAAAATTTTGCAAATTCCTTACAAATTTTATGTTTGATTTTGAAAAATGATGATAATTTCAAATGATACCAAACAATGTTCATTATTTTAAAATTCAATTTCATGTATTATAAAGTATAATTCTGTCCAATACATCATGTACATTATACCCCATATATATGTGGTAAAACACACTTGAAAATTTGAAATTAAAAAAACATATTATAGATTTTCAACTTCTTAAAGCTCCAAGTTTTTAAAATTATGAATGTTTTTAAAGTGTGTTTAATAGGTTATTATCATCTAATATTTTTTACTATCAACTTGCTTTTATTATATGAGTCCTTTGAAAGTCCTTTGTAAAAATGTCCATTTTGAATGGAACAAATTTTCATTTTCAAAAGTCTTTAATGAAATCAAGACTTAAAATTGGATCAAATGGATTTTTAATTTGAATTTCTTGACATTCATATGTGTTATAAAAGAATAACATGCCTTGATTACCATGGTCTCAAATGGTAGTAAATAAATAAGTCTTTAATTGTTTTTGGTAGTTTTGACATCCGACACTCTTTGTGGCTCCCTTGAGTGTATTTTCACCCAATTGTGACTTATGAAACATTTGAATAACAACGCCTCTAGCCTTAGGAATTAGGTTTGGAAATCTTGATGCCTTTTTTGTTTTGCCTTCACAAATTGAAGGCATGGCTAAGATCAAAAACAAATCTTGATGAAGAAAAGTTTATGTGGCTTGTTTATTTGAAATCCTTGCACCTATGTGTTCTTGAAAAAATGAAAAAAAAATCTTTGGATCAATTGACATGCCATGTGGTTGTTTAACCTCTTTTTACCATCATTTTAACCATCAAGTCAAAGATTGAAAACACACAAAGAGTCACCAAGTTGAAGTTCCTTCATGTCATTTTCCATCATTGACTTTCATGTCCTTGGCTTATAGTGAGGTGGAAAAATACCTCAGGGTTTTTCCAATTCTTATAATAATATAGCCTTAAGAAAGTCTAAAGGAACCCAAACCCCAATGCACAACTCCTTTTGAAGGCTCTTCACTTAGTATGTTCAAGACCAAGAACATTGGCATTCAAGGTTGTTGTGGTTTCAAAGTGCCATCACCTTTTCCCCCCTTTGAATTCTCCAACATTTTTGAAATTTGGCTTGCCATGAAAAATATCATCAAAAAATGGCTCACAATTGTCCCCTCTAGCTTTTAGCCCAATATTTCCCAAAAGTGGAAAGGTTGGGATCAAGAACTTCAAATTAACTAATATATTCCACACTCACACCACTAGCAAATAACTCAAATTGTTTCAACATGAAGGCATTTAACATTAACAAAATGATCCTTAAAATAGTGAAATGAATTTTCATGAAAACATGAAGTTGAAAATGTGGAAAACAATCATAATTATCATAGGCTACAATCTAAATAATTTCATTCCTCATATAACAATACCATAATATGTCATTTTCTTTTGAATTAAAAAAACTACTTATCTTGTAAATGTGTAAATTGGTCGTATGTTATGGTATATATTTTTGGGGTCATTTACATTTACCCATCAAAATATTAGTATTTTACAATTCAATATTATAATAAATAATAAAATTAATGTGCTTGATAGTTTTTTTCAAATTCTTGACATGTCAATAGGTGTTTTTCAAAAAAGTCTACAATTTCAAGATATGATTAATTAATGCCTAATCAAGCTAGGTATTATAATATTCATTGGTTGACAATTACAATAGTTTTGTTTGGGAAATTATGATGCAAATCAGGTATGTAATGTGCAACCCATTTTTAGGCCCACTTTAAATGGGGTCTAAGATCCCAAATTTTAAAAACCAATTTGGATTCATTTGAAGCAAATTGAATCTTTGAGTTGAACCTTCCCTTGGACTCTAGCTTGCATTTTGGTTCTCCAAATCATGAGTTTTCCTTTTTTTAGTTCTTTTCTATGGTTTGAAGTAATTGATTTTCCTTACAAATTGGTGCCATGTAGGTTTAACCTCAATTTCTCACTTTTTGGTTTTGAACCTTCATTTAAAGGTTGTGGGTTCAATTTATGGCTCTCAATTTTATTTCATTGGACCATGGACCTTAAACCTTCATCTAAAATGGCCCAAGTTGAAATGGGTGAAGCCACACCCCTTGAAAAACAACAACAACATTACCGACCATGGCCTTGTGACCCTAAAATACCCAACCCAACTTACAAACATGTGATTCGTCAATCTAGAAATTTGGGGTTATAAACCTACTTAGGGGAATGACAATCTCCATTGAAGAGGTTAAATAAACCCTTAGCCCAAAAAATGTCAAAGTTAATTGGAATATGGGCCAAAAGACACAAGTTATTCAATAACAACCTACATTTTTTTAATGGCAAAATTTTGCACATTTTCAACCTAGAAAAATGGGATTCTAATTGCACATTAAAAGTTTAAGTTAGAATTCTATTGAATTCTCTAGAGATCAACATTGCTTTAGCTTTTAGGGCCATCAATTGAACAAATAGCTTAAGTTTGTTGCTCCTAATCCTGATTTATGCAAACCCTTGGATGCTCGTTTTTTATGTGCAATGATTAAGAATTGATTATCTTCCAATGATATTCCATTGCACCTCATCGCCTTTTCTGAGAACTTTATTCGAAGCTTTGCCACCTTTTTGCTCTCATGAATCTATACATAGTTGTTTACAAGGTTTAATGAAATTGTTGAATGTGACTATTATATTTGAAAACTTTTCTGGATTTTAGAGTTTGTATATTGTTTTGTAGCATCAGATTTTTTTTTCAAATCTTCATTCAAGGTGCTCATTGCTTGTTAACTTGGTGTGTGATGCAAGATGCATATGAGATTCGAATTATCACCCATGGATTTTAGAATGCAACAAACATTTTCGTGAAAATTTAATTGAAAAATCAAGGCTGTTGTGTTATTGCAATAATGTAACAAGGCTCAAGCTCCATGATGTTTGCACATGCCCAAGTATGTTGATGGTTTAGGGTAGGCATCATAAGGATTAAACAAGTAGGCAATTTGACAACTAGTTCAAATTGGGACACACGGTAGTTTTTGAATTCTCATTGTTTCAAATGGGGGTTTGGAAGGAAATGGGGCAACATTTCCCCTCCTCCTTATTTTGGTTGTGTATCACTCTTCTTTGTAGATTTTGATGTTTTTGAAAGCACTTGTTTATGTGTGGCAGAACATGTAAAGATTGGGTGTAAAAAACTAAAAGGAAATAAGGTTTGCATAACAAAATCTAGTGACTATCTTCAAGTAGAGGATCTATTAAGACTATATGAAGATGTTGTTAGTAAATTTAAAAATCAAGAGTTTATTCATCAATTTGATACTTGTTTTGAGTGTGTTTTGCATGGAACTAAAAGTTAATACTTACTAATTGCCTTAATCAAGTATAAATGGGGTCTTGAATTGCTGAACTTAATGTTCATTAACTTTATTGCCACTTATGAATTGAATGATGTTGTGTTACATTACAAGCTTGGAAAGTTTTAAACATTTAACTATTAATAATAAATTGTTAAATTATATTTAAATATTTCTTTACATCTTATGTTTTATTCACAATGAGGTCTTCAATATGCTTTTGCGTTTTGTTTTTAATCTAAGGTATGACTCCCTTAAAACCTTTAACAAAATTTAAGTATTGACATTGTTTTTCCAAACCTATTGTTGATGTGTGTCACTGAACAATTGTCAAAACATGGTTTGACTATTGCAATGTAATAAAACTTTGAAATCCTTGAGGTGTCAATGTTTGTAACCACGCATAGAACTTCATCCTCTATCATTGTTAATGTTAGGGAAAAAGCCCATGCTTCAATGATCCTAATCCTAGTCATTACAAGAAACCAAAGATGCATGAATGGGAGCTTAATCAAGTTTTTCAAGACATTTGGGTTGCCAAATTGCCTTGGGAAAAAATGGAGTTGTTGGTTTGAATGGTAAGTTGTCAATGGTTAGATGTAAAATTTGTATTAAAGAAAAGAAACACAAAAAAAATTTTATCCCCAAATTTGATGGTGTTAAAAAACACATAGGTTGTTGAAAGGTTTTTGTAATTAGGTTAGGGGTAACAAAAGTTCAGTATGTTGCTAGTTTGACTAACCAGCATGCCAATAACAAACATCAATTTACAACATTGCATGGTAAAAGTTATATTTTTGATAATTTTTAAGCTAGATCAAATTCTAAACACAAATGTAAATTTCTGTAGGGTGCAATCATGCTAATAGGAACCAAAAACAATTGTAACCACTACTTAATTATGTTTTTTGACACCAATTTTTCTTTAAAAATAATTTACTTGAAAATAAATTAATTTTTTCACATATTATCAAATCTAACATCACATTTAATAAATGTTCAAAATATGAAATTATTTCATTAATATTTGGACCTTCAAAAGTAGTGTAAAAATACTTGTAACCATTACTTTAAAAAAGTAAAAGGACTTGTAAATGGACTTGGAAATCTTTGAAAATGACATATTTTTGGCAAATTTTTAACACAAACCTTTACAAAATAAAAAAAATTAAAAATTTTTTTGAAGAATTTTTGAAGAATATTCCAAGAATATTCCCCCAAAAGCAATCACCTAAGGGGGTGCCAGTGGCTCCTATTAGCCCATTTGTACCTTACAATTGGGTCAAAACCTGTAACTAGGAGCCAAAAGGATTACTTAAAAATGAATTACAAGACCTTTTTCCCAAAAATAACTTTTACATACAAATGAAATTTTGAATGAAATTTTTCATAACTTGGTTTTTAAAATATTAAAATTTTCCTTAATGCATTGCATTTTTTGGGTTAGTCATTATTGAGTAAATATGAATTTTTTTAAAATGTGAAAAATTCTTATAGATTCAATGTTTCATCTTGAAAAATGATCAAAATTTTAAGTCATCACCAAAAATTAATTTTTCACATTATTTAGTTTTACTATACTTTAAGCTATAACTTTTCTTAACACACCATGTACATTATAACCCATTTATATGTGGTAAAGGACTTTTGAAACTCTGAAATTCTAAAGCAATTTTGAAACATTCTTTGAATTTTTAAACTTTTAAAATTCCGTGTTTTTAAAATTATGAATGTTTTTTTAGTGTGGTTAATATGTTTTTATCATTTATATTTTTTTCAATGAAAATTATTTTATTACATGAATCCTTTTGATAGTCCTTTACAAAATTGACTTCATTTGATTCAATAGGTGTACATTTTCAAACATCTTAAATTAAAACCAAAATTTAAAATTGAATCAAATGAATTTTTACTTTAAGTTTTTCAACATCCATATCAGGGAAAAATGACTAACTTGTCATGATTACTATGGTTTTAAATGACAATAAAAATTCAAATGTTTGATTTTAACTAATTAGGTCTAACATCTAATGCCCTTTTTGACTCCTTGTTATGTGTTTTGACCCAACTTGTGACAATTTATCATCTCTTGAAACATGGGCGCCCAATTATAGACCACAAAAACATGAAGGAATTGTTTGATTTTTTACAAGTCCCAAAAAGCCTTCAACATCACTAGAATGACATAAGTGCTTGGACAATGGCCAAATGCATGCAAAAGCTTGTGCTTATGAAAGTACAATTAGTTATTTAATCAACAAAGTTCCTTCCTTTGTCTTTTGATGAAGTCACCACTATGGATTGCCATGGGTGGATTGTTGTTCATGTGTATGTGGTTGAAGGTTGGAAGCACATACCTATTTTGTTTACATTGGAACAAGTGTTGTTTAGTGTTACTACAAACAACTTAACTAAGGTGATTACAGCAAACTTGTTACAATATGGAGGCCCTTTTAAGACTAATTTGGCTTCCAAACTAATTAACTTTGGTGTTGATGGTCTATCAGTTTTTTAAGGGCTTAAGACTAGTGTTATTACACAATTGAAAGAAAAACATGCCCCGTTCATGCTAGGGGTGCGTTGTGTTGCCCATTGAACCAATTTTGTTATTCAAATGCTCTCCAAGTTGTCACTGGTGTCCAAGATTGAAGCTTTATTACAATCTATGTACAATTATTATTGTACATCCCCTAAGCATGTTTTGGATGGATGCATGTTGGCTGAATTTCTGGAAAATAAGCTTTGAAGATCTTTTGCAATGTCAAGATATGTTGGATCTCCATGTTTTTCACTACCAAGTGGATTTTACTAAGTATAAGACCTTGGTGATCCAAATGTTTGTAAAACAAATGTCAAATGAATCTAAAAAGGCAAAACTAGAACTCCTTTGTGGTATTGAAGTTTTTTTGGGTTTTGATTGCATTATCCGTATGTTGCCCTATGTTCAAAGTCTTTCTAAGTTTGTTCAAACCCAAAATATCTTTATTTGTGATTTTGTTGTTATTATCAAGAGTTGTGAAGGGGATCTTTATTGAATATATTGTGATGAATTAACAAGGTATGAGCATAATGATTTCAGTAAATTTTTCAATATTGTGGACAATTGTAATGATGTTTTACATCATGTTTGGGTTATTGAACCAACTGCAAGGATTGAATATGCAACATTCAATTTTCTAGGAGGAATTACATGTTGTATAAACATTACACATTAATATGGTGTTTGAATCAGGTTTCAAACATTAGTTGGCTAATTGTTCTGTAAACCTATATCTTGTTGGAATGGGCAAGATCCATTTAAATTGGTGTTGAATTCCCATAGGAGATTTTGCTTTTAAGGTTTATATGAGATAAATTCCACTTGCTTAATAGTTTGGATGCCAAATTCTACCTTTTTTTCAATGTTTTTTTTACTTGTAGAAAAATATAATTGCCTCTAAAACTAAGAATGGCAATGACTTTATAACCACCAACCTTCTAACATAAAAAACACAAAATACACACATTTTTGCCCACAAAATGATGAGATTAAAAAAATTCAACTAATTTATTTTATAGGCTACCACATGTCAGCCATGGACTAGAAAGCCCCAACCACCTTAATTACCATTGAAAATCAGTGTTGGGCGGGTATCGCAATTTTATGATATTTGTCAAGTCTAGTTTTCACAAAGTAATTTATAAAAGGGTTTGGTTCTCCTCAAAAAAAAAATTAAATTTTTACATTAGGCAAGGGTATCAACATTTTTTTAAAAACTTAAATTAGTTTTCACAATGGTGGTTTTCAAAAATTTGAAAACAATTGGCTATCCTTTGCCGGTTCTCACAAACTAAGTATTATTTTATATTTTTAATTAAACATTAAAAATCAAAAATCAAATTAAAGATTAAATAATTATTTATTTGATCTCTTTTTTTAACAACAGCTTTGGCTTTTTGAAAAAATTCAAAATAAAAAAACCTTTGGTTCAAAGTTTTTGAAAGATTTCTAAAATAAATCATCATTTAAAATAAACTCTCTAAACATCATTACCATTTGATCTGGCCTACCATTAATAAATACCTACCACCAAATACTAACCCTCCTTTGGATCTCCCATTTCCCTAAGGCAAATTAGACCTAATAGGCAATTTTTGATGTAGGTATAGTGATGAAAGTGTCCCTTTTTTAACCTTAATTAAATTAAATTGACTTAATACCGTACCTCCAAAGTTCAAACCCCATGGTCCATGAATGATCAACAATATCTAGTAAGTAAAACGTTGTTCCATTCTACATAGAAACATAATTAAGTTTGATGTTTATAACTTCTTTCTCATTGCTTGTACTAATTTTTTATGGTGGCTAAACCCTAAGACCTTGACCCGAATAAGGGGTCAAACCTTACCCAATTTTCAAAAAAAATTGTTTTTTTTTAAAAACCAGTTTTCCATCCATTTTTCATGCGTGAGAACTAGTAGTTCAATTTTCAATCAAGATATCATTCATGGTGATACCATTAGGGGATTAGATTGGGATGATCGAATGATACCCAGGTGATGCTCGTGGGTATTTGTGATGCCCACCCAACTCTAGTAACAACTAGTGTTGGGTGGGTCTTTAGTTTTTATGATAACCATTGAGTCCATGTATGAAACTATTTTGAAAGACCCAACTTGGTTCTTTTTTTAATTTTTATTTTCATTTTTTAAAGACCTAGGCAGGGTTTAAAAAATTTGCAAAAAATAATATTACCTGAGTTTCAAAGCACCGGTTTTCCAACATGTCATACCAATCAATTTTCAAAGCTAGTTTTCACATACTGGTTATTAGAATTTTTATTATCTCAAAAATTAATTTTCTATGTTCAAAAATAACAAAATTGCACAAAAAATTAATAATTTAAAAAATAATTCAACACTTTATATGTCCACTATTTCATCTCGTTCAAATGAAATTTCAAATTCTTCTAACTCAAACCTATTTGAGTCAACTTTACCTAATTGGAAGGCAGTTTACATCCATCCCTAAGTTCAGTTGGCCAATTTTGCTCACAAAAATCAAATTTTCTAAGGTTTCTAATTGTAAACGACATCTCCTAAGATTTGTAAGTATGCCTGTTAAAGAAAAAAATCTTTTTGTTTCAATTTGTGACCCTACAATGCCTAAGATTTGACAAGCCACAAAACCAATTGCAGGAAACATAACTTCATGTTGTCCCCACCATTGAAGAAGACATTTGTGGCCTTGGGATCTTCTTGGTAACGTCTGAAAATCAATAGTTCCTTAGTGACATGTTCTTTTGATGGTTCACTTGTAGATGCAGTCTATTGAAAAATATCCATATTAGAATCTTCATCACTTGTTTGATTTACACATTCAACAGATTCTATCATTGGATGCAAATGATGATAACACTTCAAAAGCATAGGATATAAAGTTCTCCTATCATATTCATCCAAAAGGCCAACATCTTGCGAAAGTCTTTTTGTTGCACATCATCTTTATTGAAAGGTTCCTTTATAGCAAAAAAAACAAATATTTCACTTGTTAGAACATTTGGCCTTTTCTTTGTAGGTTGTTTTTCAATAGTTCGTATTGTTTCATTGTTAATTTCTTCTTCAATTTTTTTCACAATTATAGAATGATCTGCACCTACATGTTTTTTAAGAACAGTTATACCATAAGTTTTATAATAAATTATTAATCCTTTTCTTTATTTAGTTCTTGCAATAGGAATATGTATTACCCTATCATAACATAAAATACATCTCATGACTTGAGGGGATGCAACTTCAATTTTTTTCCCATCATTCACATAATAAAACGCCCAACATAAAGAATTTTTATTATGCCTCCAAAATTTTCTTCATTATTTGTTCCCCATTTTCTTCAATTATGTTATTTTTTGTTTGCACATTTTCACTTTTTCCTCTTTCCACATCTTCTTGAATGTACATTTCATTTTCATTTGTCTAATTTTCTTCAACCAAAATTAAATTATCATTTTGACTTGACTCCCCCATTTTCTACCAAAATATTATCGTCCTTGAAGGAGAAATTAGAAATAAAAAATAAAAAATTGCCAAAATAATATTCTGCCAACTATATGAAAATCAACCTAAACATTTATAAATAATTGAAAGAAAAAAAAATGCAGTGTGTTAAAAAAATACACAATGTAATTGTGCAAATGAAATGCAATGTGTAAAAATCAGATGCAATGTGTATAATTAAATGTACAATGTCCAAATATTCCTACACTAAAAAACAAACACATTATCAACCACCATTTCCCAAAAACATGGATAATTAAGAAAAACTCAACAAACAAAAATTGAACACAAAAATTCAAACTTTCCAAGTTTGGCTTGAAGGATTTGAATTTAAACAATTCTTCCACATTCCGCACTTGCAAAAAAGAAAAGGAGGTGGGGGTTGAGGGTACCAATCTGAAACAAGAGGAGAAAAACAACAAGGTTGAGCAAGAAGAACAAGGAACAGCAAAATCATAGGCGTATTAGAGAGGTACCTAAGCAAAGAGGTTGAACAAAAGGAGTGGAGCAACAAAATCATGAGCATAACAAAAAGGTATTTGGGCAAAGAGGTCAAGCAAGAGGAGCAAAACAAGTCGAGCAAGAGTAGCAGAGCAACAGGTCGAACAAAAAGAACAAAGCAAGTTGAGCAAAAGGAATGGAAGAATAGGTCGAACAAGAGGAGTAGAACAAGTCGAACAAGAAGAGCGAAACAACAAATCGAGCAAGAAAAGCAAAGCAATTCGAACAAGAAGAATGAAATAACGAGTTGAGTAAGAAGAGCGAAGCAACAAGTTGAGCAACAAGAACGAAGTAGCAAGTTGAGCAACAAGAACGAAACAACAAGTTGAGCAACAAGAGAAGAACAATAGGTCGAGCAAAAAGAATGGAACAACATGTCGAACAAAAAGAACACAACCAATTGAACAAAAGGAGTGGAATAACAAGTCAAGCAAGAGGAGTGCAAAGCAACACTAAACAAACTAACTAATCAAGCATATTAAGCTGAATAAAAAAGAAAATAAAATGCAAGAGAGCAAAACAAACTCACACACAATAAATAAGCAGCTCTGAAACATTTGTTTTATAATAAGCAACAAGTGGCGCCGCTTACTTGTTAAACCCTAAATCGAACTAAACCCTAAATTAACTACTAACTAAACTCTGATTAAACGACTAAACAACTAAAGACTTAACCCTACTAACTATTGACCTATTGACACCCTCATTAATTCTAAACTTTGAAACCCTGACCCTGATTTTTTAAAATACCTTGCTAGGGTTTCAATAAAATTAAAATGCATATTTGATCAAGGTTTTAAAGGCTCGGTTCTCACATCATATGAAACCCTCCAGCCGGGTTTCATAAAAGGCATCACTCAACGTGATACCTTAAGGGATTTAAATTAAAGGATTCAAATTGAGAACTGGTTTGAAACCTTGTCCAGTTTTCACATTTTTTCTCATACCCGCCCAACAGTGGTAACAACCTATTTGTTTTAAAATGTTGGAAACTCTCATTGAAGAGGAATAGGTGATACTAAATGTGGTCCTTGGGCGAGAAATTTCGTGGATGAAATACAGTTGGTGAAACACAGTGAAGAGGAAAGAAACGAGACATCAGAGATGAGAGACATAGGTAGCAAACGCCAAAAACCCTCCACTAAATAGTATTGTTTCAAAAGACAAAAAAGAATCCTAACTCTTGACTCCACGCACAGCCCAAGACACATTTATTTAGGCCACTATTTAATTCTTGGCTTACAACTTTCAAAGCACTGAAAATAGCCAAGTTAAATCAACAGGTCACTTAAAACCAAAAATAAACAAGGGGTCGTGTCACATTGTGGCCTTGCCAAATACTTTTTAAAAGTATGTGAAGGCCAAAAGAAGAATTATGAAAACTCAAATATTTCACCATGCAAAAATATAATCTTCAAAACAATCCTCTAAAAGAAACCAAAATCCTTCAAGATATTATAACTTTATAACTAATCTCCAGTTTCAATACAAGCCAAAATATGATCTTTCAAAAATCCTCATATAAAAATAGACCTATTATTACCTAGGGGCCAAAATCCATCACGCTACTATACTCTATAATGAATCTAAACACAATATCACCAAGGCAAGGCGCAAAAATAAAAATAAAAAAATCGCTTATCTTGGGATATTTGTAATATTTAGAAGCAATTTAAATGAATTTTGAGGTTTTAATATTTTACCATGGTAACAGGCGAGATGGACTGTCGGGCCAGAAAAGGCACCTGACAGTGCTCGAATTGGGGGGGGGGGGGGGGGTCGTCTATCTTCGTCACACCCGGGGTGGGGCCCGTGTCACCCAACGGAGGGAAAGGTTTTTTTACTAA
>Ga0116227_10001640_pt1 | contig 50452 bp, 41 predicted proteins | sample S1TSphgellanicum_FD_89693 | JGI IMG/M metagenome (GOLD analysis project Ga0116227, IMG submission 89693) | Host-associated microbial communities from peat moss isolated from Minnesota, USA - S1T2_Fb - Sphagnum magellanicum MG | ecosystem: Host-associated > Plants > Peat moss > Unclassified...
ACACACTACTGATGATGAGAACGGCAGGAGAGGAGAGAGAAAAGAGGGAGAGCAAGAAAGAGACACAGAGAGAGAGAGAGAGAGAGAGAGAGAGAGAGAAAATAAGGGGGAAAATGAACTAAACACAGACTACAATTTTTTATGTTCAATTTTTTTTTTGGGTTGCAACTTTGTTGATGAAACTCCTTGCTGTCCTTATTCCGCCTTTCATCACAAGCAACGTGTCAATAAGGTAATAGTAAAGCTTCCATGATGAAATAGGGCCTAGGCTAGTGCCTTACAATTGAGGTTTTTTTTTTTTTGGTTTCTTTTGTGGCAATTTTCTGATGTTGCTTGCATCATTGGCTAGCTAGCATCTCAAGAAAGATTTAGTATTACATGATAAACAGAACAAGTAGCACAGTAGCAAAAGAAATTTGTAATCCTGTTGTTGTTGCCGTTGTTGTTTGATGACTTGTAGGAGGAGCATGTTTGTTTGGTGACTTGTAAGAGGAGCATGCATGCACATGCATGTTTGTTCGGTGACTTGTAGGAGGAGCAAAGCAGCACTCTAGATTTGACCAACCCAGTTTGTTCAAATCCCTTTCAGGTATGATCCATCTTTGATCTTATCATGTGACACAGAATGAGCAGTAGTAATCTGCAAGGAAGATATAGCTAGCTCATAAGGTAGAGACCCCAAGAAATAGATTCCTGAATCCCAGTCTTTGGATCTAGTTGGGGATTGGGAGAGTAGGATTTTGATGACTCAGTCACCAACTAGGCATTTTTTGGCTGTGCTCCTCTTTGCACCAGTTTTTCTGCTCTTCACTTGTACTCCAGCCCAAGGAATTGTATTAACATGAAACATGTGTGTTGGTGCGCGCACACACACACACACACGCACACAAATATACACAGAGCATAGCATGTTATTCTGGATGGTTGGGATTGGCAACAACTAATTTAAGCTATCCTCTCACATTCTTATTATGTGGATACCATACAGAGTGACAATCCTAGTTGCCTCATGGATGCATTGTATCGTGAATAATGTATTATTTTGCATGAAAAGCTTTGAAGCTATCCAGGGATCTCACACATTAACAAGCAGATCAGAAACTCCTCATTAAATCCTCATTGTTGTTCGGTGATTCTTCTTACTCTCTATTTGGTATCTAGCTCAAATCCCTGTCCCCACCCAAAAAAATTAAATAAAATATAAAATTCAGATTCCAGTTCCAGTTCTAGAACTGGGTCCAGTTTTAAACCTGTTTCTGGTTTTGATTCCAAAAATCAGACCCAGTTCCAGTTCAGTTCTGGGTATCAGAACTGAGGGTTCTAACCACCCAACACCCGTCTCAACATGACAGCAACCAGAAAGTCTGGGTTCATTATGTCCCCAAAGCAAAGCCAATATCTGTTGTGCATAAACCCTTCAGACCCAATTGTCACCCATCTGATCCGGGCTAAAACCCTAAACTGTTGTCATCAAACTCTCACCTTAAACCTCATTGGAGCTTCTTGCGAACACAGTTGATGTTGTCATTTGTTTCGTTGGCTTGTCTCTCTAGTATTCTCTCCTGCAGAAATCTACCCAATTGAGAATTGTTTGATTCTTCTCACTGTGGGACTGCACTACTGTCAGTAGTTTCTCAAGTTATTGCAAGCTCAACTGCCATCTAGAAGATTTTAAAAAAATGGTGATCATCTGTGTCCTGCTTGCTACATACTTTTATCATGCAGCCAAAATCATGTCTTCAAATAAGAACAAGTGATGAAGTGAGAAAACCAAGAGAAGAGTTTCAAATGGAAAACATGAAACCTTCTGCAGAACTTCAGAAAGCAAGTGGATCAAGACATTTCTGGGATACATAAAAATTAACTAGTTGGGAATCACACATTCTTTGCCAACTGTATGACACTTTCTGTTTGAAAGTGTGGAAGAAATGGACGTTGAATTCATGTGGCTGCCAGGAAGCAGCAGCTTCCAGCTACTTGCATTCTTCAGTATCAGGTCAATTCACAACATCCATAATGCTCCTATTTCGACATGCTAGCCATCTCTACAGTGAAATGGGGTCATTGTCTCAAGTTAATACCTCTAAATTGGACACCTGTAATATTATATTTCACCTTCCGCATTTGGTCAGCAAGCTCGTCATGGGCAGATTTTGATTGCATTACAAAAAGCTCCCTGAAAATGCAGATATTGATTGCATTACAAAAAGCTCCCTGAAAATGCAGATATTCTACCCTTAAATCTCACCACAACTAGAGCCAAGAAAGGTGAACCTGCAGAAATGCACAATAGCAAAATTCTATGAACCCAAGGAAATAAGACTCAACTAAGAACAGGAGAGTAACAATAAATGCTATCTGAGATAATTGTCAAGCAGACCCATCTTACAAGTAGCATACCTTAAGACCATAAACAGCCATTATCCAATAGTGTTGCCATTTTGCAAATCTAATATGATAGAATTAAGGACATGCTCCTGCTTTCAAAATGTCGGAATAATGGTTCCACGTCAAAGCATCAAATAGCACACTACTCCCTCCCTGAACATGTCATCCTCCACATACCTGACATCTTGACAATCTAGATGGTAATCTTCCCACCAGTAATCAAACCAGCAAAATCAAAAAGACCAAGGGAAAGTCCATGAACAATTTGTCCCACTCAAGAACAAAGAGAAACTGAAAATTTTAGTACAAGATGTGGATTTCCCAGATTGATAAACTTCTCCAAAGTCCACCTAAAGAAGATAAAAAGTGGACTCTTCCTTCAATCATATCAGTGGAAAACCTTAAACCAAAATCCTTATGAAGAAGTTCAGAAGTTTGTGAAAGAGTCTACACAAACTACATTTTTACAAGCTGCCTTAAACTACTGGACCTATGAAATGGTCAGACCTCATGCACCTACCCCTCAATGCCTTGTTAACACACAAGGGTTAACAAGGCAAGAACAAACAAGTTCAGGATGAGTCCTTATGCCACCTTCCTAATGCAAGCTCTATGTTCCTTATCATCATACACCGCAGCCAGAACTGCCCATACAAATTGCATAGAGTCGTGGTATGCACAAAAGACCACGATTGCCACATCCATACATGGGGAATCCAGATACTTTCTCTTAGCAGTAAAATACTAAAGCATTCAATGTAACTATCAGCAATGGCAAAGAGAAATTCAAAAGTTCATATGGACTGCAATTCCTGACAATGTTATAGACCTGCAAGCACTTGGAAGAATCAATGCAAACCTCATGCATCACAAAAGAGAGATATATACCACTTCAAAGTTAACTAGTTTCTGAGTTCACCAATTTCTGATTTCTTTCTTTAGGGTTTTAGGGTTTACCCTCGACCCTAAACCCAAAGACCCAGCAAAGGTCCAGGCAAATCATCAACCCAAACACAACAAGCATAATCAATTCACAAGTTGTTAAGAGTCCAATTGTATTATGTCATTGATGAGCAAGCTGTAGTCATTTTTCAGGGTCCCAGCAATCTTCAAGTGGATTCACTGGATTTGGCTGATGAACCTCATCCAAGACTTCCAGTGCCGGGTCACATACTGAGCTTTGGTGGAGATGCTCTTATTCAAGTAATGCCCACAACCTTGAGCTTTACCTGGTTTTTGGAATTTATTTGAATTTTCAGCAGCAGAAATCACTTTGAAATCAATATCTCTCACATTCTGAATCCAAATCTTACCAAATAAATTTCATTAAGTCCTGCTCATCAAGATCTTTCCAACAACACCAAAGGCACATTTCAATTCCTTCGAAATTTTCAGCTACGATTTAATTTAATTTTCATTGAAGAAATCATTCAATATTCAAGAACTTTTGCACCGCAAGTCCAAACATCATGGAACCAATCCCCATGCGCACCCCTCCTCATCAAGAGCTTTCCAAAGACACCAAGAACATGATCTGAAGCATCCTGGTTCAGTGGATCTCATAACTACAAAAACAAACTACCTTCCTTCATAGATAGATGGGAAGGCTTGATCCCAAGGGCATCCCTTAATTTGAGGGTTGTAGACTCAAGGCCGTTAAACACCCAAGCTGGAGGCTCAAAATTAAGGGGAAGCCCTTGGGAACAAATGTAAAGCACAAAAAGCTTTTTGATTCAAATGATGGAAGATTGACTTGTGATCTGCAAAAGGCTCCAATTGACAAATGAATCTTCCTTGCTGCAAAGAGGTGCAGTCAAATACAAAGAAAAATAAATCTTTGAGTGCTTTCTGTAAAAGGGATATTTTGGAAAAGAAAGGCAACAACTTATGGGTTGCATTAACAATGTAAACAACTAACTTAGGTGCATTCACACCTAATGTTAAGTCAATGTTAAGTGAAAATCTAGGTGGCATCTTCGGTGGCACCCAATGTTAAATGGGTGATTGTTCAATATTAAGTGAATGTTAACTTCACATAAAATCTTCATGGTAAATAAGTTTAGGTCTTAAATGATTAGGTTGTTGTTAGGGGACTTAATACTAGAGTCCTTAACATCAACTATGAATGCATATTAACTGTATCATTTGGATATCATGTTTGCATTGGTGAATGATGAACGTTTTGAAATGTGAATAATGTAAAATATGATGGGTCATTGTTTAAAATAGACTTGAATTTGTTTTAAATGTCCTCATGATGTGCATATTTTGTGTTGGTTTTTAAAATGAATGCATGTTACCAATGAAGCTATTGTTGATTATGTCATTTTGTTACTTTGAATGCACTCAAGGTATTTGATGACAATTTTGAAGGTGGCTATCATGTTGGGCATTAATGAATGGCAAATGTTACCAAATATGGTTGTTAAATATGATATCACTTAACTTTATGTATTATTGATGTAAACCTACATAATTTTATTAACAAAAGCACCAATCGTTAAAACCCAACCAAACAAAATAAAAGAATAGACACCCAACCCAATGGGGAAAGAAAAAAAATCAACTTTAAAACAAGAGTCAACACCCAATAGTGCAAATGCACCAATGGGAGTTGCAAAAGAAAGCAACAACGACTCTAAAACCTAAAACCTTCATTGATTGTGTAAAGCATACCTACCAAAGATATGAGTAGAAAACTTGAAAGAACATCTAACCTAGCCAAGTTTCCTTAGCAACAACAATTCACTTCAATATGATAACAACTTGAATTTTATATAAAATCAATAACACCTTTTGCCTATAAAATGAATGCAAAATTCTACAAAGGAATGCTTCCAAAGTCCAAACCCCTTGGCTAATCATGTTATGTTCACATAAATGAAAGAAATTGTCAACTTGCTAGTGTAAACACCTAAATACCTCTACAACAAATGAACAAAATGCATCATTAATGTGTTGATCATTAGTATATTCCATCTTTTGCCTAGGCCACAATTGTTGTGACAATTCTTTAAACACTAACAATTCTTGTAACTAAATAGGACATTAGCCATAAAAAGGAATAAATAGGATGGGAAAAGGTCCATTGACCTATGAAAGGCTTGGAAATGACAAAGGGCAAAAAAAGGCCCACCTAGTGGATGGCCCTAACATGTGCCAATGAAAAAATGGATAACAATCACATTTCCACAAAAAGAATGATGATTGCAATAAATAGGGAACTACGGGGCACAAAAAGAATGTACAAAAAAATGAACTAGAAGACAATTAATCACCCACCACATGGAGTTTTTAAAATATAACCATGCAAAATATCGTGTTGAAAACATTTACAACATCAATCTACAACACCACAGACTCAAGGTGGATGTCCAAAATGGCCTAAATACCATGCATTACTATTTCACACCCTCTTGTAACTGCAATGTTGAATTAATGGGGGGATAAATGAGTTGAAAATGTGTTGCAAAACTAAAGGCACAAGGTCCTCATAGCCAACCAATATATTTTTTTTTGCTACACTCAATTGAATGCCTTTAAAAGGTTTGGCCACACCAAAAGTCATGCAACACTAAAGGTGCAAGTTATGCTCCCAAAGATAAGACAAAAACTATAATGTTAAAAAAAACTAAAAATAATGGGGAAATTTTATTAATTGAATCTTTCATTGAATCAATGAATTTCAAAGGTGTTCAAATATCATGTTTGACAATGTGGATGAATGTCAACTTAAAAAAATCCAAGGACAAATCCAAATATGCACCCAAATGAAAAACATCAAAGAATTTAAACATGGCAAAAAAAGTTTGAAAGATGGAAAACTTATAACATGTTAATTATCACCAATGAAGTGGAAACTAAGGGAAGAAGAACAAAGATTCTAATAACTGAAGCATATTTTCCAACATGCCCAAAGGTTGAGTTGAGGGGGAAGGAAAAGGGGCTTGAAAAGTTGGTGCAACTTCCTCATCACCCACTTTGAAAAACTTAACAACACCTTCAATGGCAAAGCCAAGCCATGACATGTAAAAACAACCCCACAGTTGGAATAGGGGAGGTCATGCTAAGAAAGGGCATGATTCACATTCCTACCATTCAAGGAGGGATTAGTTAAACCATGAAACCAATAGGCCTTGGCCAAGTGGGGTGAAAGAAAGAAGGGGACTAAGAAAAAATTGAAATAACACAAGAGAAAACAAGGGAGGTGAGACAATGGAATGGAAACCTTGGGAATGGTTATTTTCAAGGAAATCTGGTGAAGACCCTAGCCTCCATACCATTAATGAGTTTCATGTTTGGAGACTACAAAACAAAGACTTTTCCAACAATTGAAATGCAGTTTGCCAAGACCAAAAGTTTGGTTTGACATGGTTTTGTTGAAATTTACAAGGGTAAAATCCTAGAAAAAACAAAATATTTTTTATGAGGAAATAATAAGTGCAAGGACAAATTCATGATTGTTAACATTACATTGTTTGGTCATTGAATGTTGTTGCTTCATGCAACTCCAATTCATGGAGAGGTTGACAAGTGAAAGTTTTATTATACCCATAAAAGCAAAAGATTAAAAGTGTTGTGTTCATCTTTTGGGCACTCAAAAAACTTGACCTCCTACCACTATTGTTGTTTGTGTGCCATCACCACCATGAACAACCTTCATCCTTTTCTTGGACTCCATGAAAATTCACACCTACCAATTCAAATCTACCACAAGACCCATCTCCAAAAGATTTATGATCCCACTATTGCAACATGTGCCAATTGCAAAGAGGTTTTCTACAACATCATACTTTCTTCATGGTTGAGCAAATGGGGATTTAGCATGTTTTGGTTTAATGCACAATGAATGTTATTAAAATAGATGCCAATATTTGCTAGTATGGATCTAAGGTGAATGACCCTAAATCCAAGTAGTAATTGCACTTTTTGTTTGTGTTTTGTAAATTGTAAACCTAATATAAAAAATAAATGTGTAACTCTATTGATGTAAAAAAGTAAAAAATGTGCACATTATTATGTGTGCATTATTTGTAGGTTCCACTCTAAATAAGTATGCACTCTAACAAAGTGTCAATCCATATTACATATTGATTCAGTTTGAATAAATTGGTATTGGTCCATAATCCATATGACGTAAGATCCACATTATATAACTTTGGATCCATAATCAAAAGATTATGAAAAATAAAATAACACATTAAGGAGGTGCACAAAATACTTTCAAATCCCAAAGAACACATGATCCCAATATGGAAAGTGCATTCGATATTAAAAAATACATATAATGCGAGGGGAAAAAAAACCCCAAATCTCAAAATGCTCACAAACTAAACATCTTCCTTTTCCTAACAACCATGGTTACAGTGAGGATAATCAAATAACTATAAATATTATTGTTGTCCATTCACCATTAACATCATCTTATGTTTCATTCATCAATCATGGTTGTTTTGCTCTAGCTTACAATTATTTTTTTATAATCATCCTTCGTGAGGATCTCAACACATTGATTGATTGTTAGGTCTAGAGTTACAATCCATAACCTTCAACTTCCATTTCATTACCAACCTACTAGTTAGCACAAGGTACCACTCTAAGCTTTCGTTGAGCCAATGATTTCATAACCCTTTGTTTGCTTGGATGAAAATTAATTTCATAATCGCTTTATGTATGGATAAAAAAAAATGTCTCCATTCACATGAGGGATGGTTATGTCTGGTAACCAATGCACTCTCACGAGTTACCTAGTCCAAAGCTAATGCATGAAGGTATGCCATTGCCTCTACTGCCCCCAACAAATGATTAAATAAATAAATAAATATTCTAGTGAGAGAAAATATGTAAATTTCCAGACTAGGTAGGTACCTCCTATTTTCCAGCGCAGTCTACAGGCTACCCCAGTTATCCGGTCATGAATGACCGGCAAATTTCTTGGCCAAGAGCGCGGAAGGGTTTAGAGTTTGCGCGATTGCGACGGAATTGAGAATTTTTTTTTTGGTTTTTTTTGTTTGGTGGGATTTGTTCTTGTTGCCAACGATTTTGGAGGTTTTGGGTTTTGCAGATTGATGTTGCGCGTGCAAGTAGTGGCACGAAGCGGGAAGGACATCATCAAAGGCGTAGTGAGAGTGTCTGAGGATGTGAGCTTCTCATCTTTCCTTCTTTCTTTCTTTGCTACCCGATGTCGTGTTTTTTTTTTTCTCTTTTCTGTTTTTTTCCAGTATTTGGGAGTCTTCGCCAGCGTCCAAATTATGGGATATCGATTCGCGGAATTGGTTTTTTGGATACCCATTTCACAGATTTCCCGAATAATGAATGCCAGGGAACCCTAAACCCATATTTCTCTCTTTCTCCATGGTTTTTTCTTGTCCTCTAGATGATCCTAGTACCTTACATAGTGCATTGTTTCGAATGGACTGCTGGGCACTGTTGCTGACTTGAAGAATGCTATTCAGAGCTGCAGTAAGGTTACTTCCCTGCTTTTGATTATGGCTATGTTCTATCATTATTGTCTCATTTTCTCCCTTTTGTGGTTTATATTGCTGCACAGGTGAATTTGCAATTGTGCTCTACAGAAAAGAGTCCTCATCAGATATATTGTTCATACTACAGATGCCAAGTAGTACCCAGAACGACAACGGTTGACTTTGCCTCTGGAGCCTGGACAGAGCCGCCCCACTGCGCTGGAAGGCAGTAAGAAGTTAAAGGACTATTTCAGCAATGAAACCCCACAGGTTGTGTTCAAGGATTTGGGGCCTCAAGTTGCATACAAGACACTTTTCTTCTTCGAGTACTTGTGGTCACTGATTATCTACCCTGTGTTCTATACTTCTTTCCACAGATTTACAGCTTCTTGAAACTATGCACTATCAATTTAGTGGGGAATTATTTTGTTGAATAAATTGTCTAGTTTCATGCAAATTTTCCTTTAAAAATTTAACCTTGACTAGTTGAACTTGCCATTTTCATTAGATGGGTTGCCTGCAACAGAGCAAACTTCTCTTCTTGCAACATGGGTGGGTTCCTTAGTGGGTTTACAATGTATTCTATTTTGGGCATTTTTCTTGAGTGATTTTACAGGATTGCTAAGAACTTTATGTGAGCGCTCTAGTTGACAACGTTGCACTGGATTCGTGTATGTAGTTGGCACCTGCAAGTGAGTCTCATAGACAATTCGTCGGTCAATGACCTCAAAGATAAGAAAACAATACCATGAGTTACATAAATTTTATGATGAATTTTACGGATATGTCACCCATTTATGATGCACTCAATGGATTTGTCACCCAACTTTCATAGTAAGCATTATGTGTAATAGATGAGGAACAATTAAGTGGCATGAAAAAAGTGATGTGGGCACGTTGTCCAAACAACACAATTTGCAAATTATTCACTATGCATTCATAAACCAAGTTGATATTAATCCCCATTGAGGAGCATGTAAGTGTGCAAATTAGCACCTGCTTAAGTTTGGCCACTGCTTGTTGAACAGCCCTTGCTACAGTAATTTCCCCAGGTCCAAGCAAATGGTCAAGCCCATCTACAACAACAAACAATGTATGTGGTCACCTAAGCATAATCTTTACAATGTTGAACAAAAGATAACAACAATTGATCTCAAGAACTTGAGTGACCTAACTAGTGGTCTATGTAACCAAGGCTTTACATTCAAACATTTTCCTATATCTTCAACATGTGATACACTTACATGTTAACTATAACCTAAATTTAAGAGTTGACTTAACTAGTGGTCTTTGTAGCCAAGATGTCCCATTCAAACATTTTCCTACATCTTCAACACATGTACAATGAGTCTACATTTGCATCTACACTAGAAAGCAATTGTGTTGTGGCTATGCACATTGACAACTTCTTTCACAACTTGGAATTTACAACTGCATTCTTGTTGTGCATGTTGAATCATCTTCATTTCGAAATTGCCAAATTCAACTCAAAAGTATAAATGAATCACAAATCAATAGCATGGAATTGCAATCGACAAATTGGTGTAAATTTTCTCATCTTCCTAACCTCCTACAATGGTTAATTGCATGGTGGATGGTGTCACCTTTAAGAGTCAAAAGAGTTTCAGTCATCTCTATCACAAAGTTATTCCACTCTATTTCTTTCCTCTCTTGAGGTGACAAAGAAGGAGCATGAGGTTGAGTTGTTTCTTTTGAAGACTTGTAAAATATCTTTTTGACCTTCTTTTGTTGATATTTTTCACATGAGGTTTTACACAATCCATAAGTCTTGTGGCTTTTTTTAAGCATTCCAATGTTGTTAGTTTTTGCCACCTTTGTTTGTTTCCTTCGTTGTTTTCTTTCACTTTCTAGCTTCGTATTTGAAATCAAGGCACCAAAGGCTTGAAGACAAGAAGGGGAGCATGATGATGTGGAACTCAATTGTCGATACAAAGGTTGTTGTGATATTTGATGATGCCTATTAGCTGGAGCTGCCTTGATTTGTTTTTCTACCAAAAACTTATGGATGCCCTCATTGTTTGTTGCATCATTATCTTGGACATCAACTTCATAAAGTTTATTGTTCCATAAACAAGGAGTTGGGTGTAAGAGGCCTTGATTTTTCTTATGTGAAGGATGAGTTCCAGGTGACAACGACATTATATGGGCACTACAACAATTATCTTGCTCCCATGGTGTAATAACTTGAAGGCCCATATTTTGCAACATGTCTCTAGTTTGTGAACCTTTTTGAACAAAATAACTTCTTGGCTTGGAACTATAAACTTTGCTTGGACAAGCCATGGGCTTCCCACTAATTCCAAGTTGTTGACCATGAGATGTTAACATTGGATGTTGCACATTGTCGTTCAAACATAAACATGATGAAGTTGTCTTCTTAAGCACAAAAGAATTCGGGATACCTAAATACCTTGTATTGGTATTTTTGTCCTTTGGAACCTTATGAACGTTTTGACTTTCTTTGAGAAGGGATGGCGGGCATGTTTGGAGACTTTGACTTTGAGAAGAAGTTTCAAGTTGATCTACAATGTCACACATCTCATTGCTATAAATTATAGAAGATGGACGAACATTGATCAACTTCTTTTTATTTCTTATTTGGGTAATGGCACTACCCTTTGGTTTCACAATTTGATGTTGATCTTTGAATTGAGGTTTTGACCCAATTTTTTTTTTATCATGACTTGCTATCCTTTTTGTCATTTTTTTTGGGATTGGTATTTTGCAAGAGCCCAAGTCATCTTCAAGTTGAAGCCAAAATGGGGCCCATATGCGAGAGAAAGCCATATAATGTTCTCCACCTTCAAGAACTCCCAAAAGATTATCATTTTCATTATTCCCACGCAAATCAACTAATTGTAAAACATTTATGTCTTTCATGATATCTAGTAAGGCCTTCGCTCCTGAACTTGTCAAATGATTGTTCCTTAAATTTAACGCTTTGATCCAAAGGCCCAAATGTCCATCAACACAATCACAAAAGATCAACATGAAAAAATAAGATGAAAATGTAATCACTACATATGTGATCTCTTGTTTATTGTCTAATGATCATATTTCATCTTCACAAATTATTATATAAAACATAATTGAATTAACAAAAAAAAATCATAATATGGTATGGATTACTTTCATGGTGTGTTTAACTATTGAACTATTCCCACAAGTTATGGGGAACAAATGCATGTACAATGAAAAATAATAATTGGTTAAATCCCAATTATATTTTAAATCACAATTAAAAAAATATCAATGCCCACAATCATTTGGTTCTATGACAAAAGTTGCAAACATATCTTGCAAATGTTAACCAAATAACATCATGAAGAAGTAAGAAGGTTACCAACAAGTGGAGCATTGGAACGCAAGATAGGGGAAATTTCAATGATGAGAACATCAGTGAAAGCATTGTGGGAAAGATCAAGGGCTGTAACACCTTGGCCATCCATTGTTGTTTTTGGTATGGCAAGTTTTGAATGCGTTGTGCTCATTGACCCTCGTAAGCTAGCCTTCCAATTTGCATCTGTATTCCTTGCAACACTAACCTATATATAACACATTATTGCCTTGGAAAGTTTTGTCAATTTGTTCAACGTAATTGTTGTTTCCTTGCATGTTCTATTCATCGATTCATGAAACCAATGGATGTTATAATTTTATGAACTAGATGTTATCATGGAGGATGAAAATTAATCCATTTTATGACTTTGGCCCCAATGCCAAAAAATTTGCCCAAGAATGAGATGTCCCAAAAAAATCCATAAATGTGCACATCTCCTTTGTAATGGAATTGTCTTTGCAAAAGATATGATGAACATTTGTGCCATATAATATCTTTTAAAACATAAAAGAAATAAATTGTGGGAGGTCATTCTTTTTTGTTTTTGTAGGATAAGGTTAATATTGGATTAAGGAAAAATCCAAATTAGAAACCAAGCAAGTTTTCACATTCCCCTTGGTACATCATTTTATCTTCATGATTGACCCCATATTGGTGTCCTTTTAATATGTTAAATTTGTTAAGGAAGATGGTGGGAATTATGTTTAAGCCATTTTCTAGTTTGGGAATTTTGGATTTAATGACCTATCCTTCCACCATATAGAATATGACGTTATTTATATTTTGAAAAGAAAGAAGTCTTAGTGGTGATGATGATACTACAAGAACTAGTGATTGATTGCAATTTTGTACAATATGTATAAGTTTTCACAAATATAGTGGAATTTTGGCACGAGCTTGGAAAACTCGGTCAAACATTCAAATAATTAAACATATGTAGGGTAACAATATGAAAATTATAGGCACAAGTTATTCCAAGTTTCAAGCAGCTTAGAACAAAGTTACTTATGTTATTCATTAGTGTGTATTATGCTAATAGACATGGTTAATATATTGAATCACAAACAATGTTTAAATATATATTTTTGTAGTTATTTTCAAGTTAATTACTAGGGAAAAATTCAACAAAAATTCAAGCATGATAATGAAACTTACAAATGGTTTAGTTAAGAAACCTTGATAATGGAGGATATTATAGTTACACTTGCATTTGTCAAAGCACAACTTGACAAATCCAAAATTTGCAATGGAACACAACTTTGTAGCCCTTCAAGCTACACCAAACAATAAACAAATGTCTAATGTTATATGAATTTAATTTCTTTTTGTTATACAAGTTATTTAGCAAATTTAGATATGTTCACAATGTTACTTGAAAAGCAATTAATGAAATAAATAGGTAACGTATTAATAGAACATGTATAATATTCTACATAATAAAAGATTGATGTAACCATCAAACTTTATAATCTCTAAATCCAAATGAAAATATGTCGTACCTTTTCATGCATAAGACTTCAACGTCCATCTTATGGATTTTCATTTTATGTTTATAGTTAATTAATTTTGTGGTTTTAATTTTGACTCCAAAATATATTAGATGATATCCTTTGAGTTAAGATCTCACATCTGACATCTTGTTAATGTTTTGACTGCAAAAGCATACCAAGATTTGAAGTCTAATATCTCCAAGTCCACTATTTGCAAAAGAAAGCCTTTGAAGTGTCTTGGTATAACCTACAAACCACCATCAATGAAAAGTTTTTCAACAAAATATGATTCTTAAATTGAAATTGTATATTGACCTTTATAGTCTTCATTCCCATCTAAGGTCAACTACATGCATTAATCATCAAATTGTTGAAAAAAAGTTTGAAATTACTTAAAGACTTTGAAATGAGTTTGAGATCTTGGTTCCATAAGCACAACCCAAGTTCCACATGTTGTATCCATCCTTCTATTGCATTCGCTAAAGCCCTGTATAATATGAATTTTGAATTATCAAACTCATGTCATTGAACTCAAACCTTGACCATTGGACTAATTTAAAAGTATACCCACTATAGATGAGTTCAAAGACCAATTCATATCCAATGCAAAGTAGAAATAATATTACATTGTAGTTCAAAGAAAAGGAACCTTACTTTGTGAAGGTGGAAAGAGCATCAATTGTCCTTTGATCCAAAGAATTAAATCGCTTGTTGACTATAAATGACAAAAAAAATTTAGGTCAAGTACCAATGGAAAAAATAATGGGATCTTTTGGGGGGAAATAAGGTTTGAAGCTTAGTGAAAGAAAAAAAAGAATTGAGATTGTACCAATATGTACGTGCTCAGGGTTGACAAAAAAACGCACAATAGTGATGGTTGTTTGTTTTAACAACTTTGCCATCACAAAAAGGTCTGGAAAATTTAGATCAACCAAATTCCTCTGCAAGCGGGACAAGCATCCACCACAACCCAATTGTACTTAGTTATAAAACTTATTTATTCAATTATATTTAAATTGGTTTGGTTTCTAATGTCAATGTGAACTCAAATGCATTTTGCCATAAACCTATTTTTCTCAATTTCCCTTTAAAGAATGAAAGTAAAGGGGAATAACAATTATTCTACAAATGTAATCCAATGATTAAAGATTGGAATCACCTCAATGTGAAAATTTGGAATTTGAGCCATTATTTTCCTATTGGTGAGATGATCATTCCCATGTTTATGAATGCTTGCATGTTGATGTGATGTTTTGTGATCCTTGATATGCCCCATTGACATGCTTATTCAATCCAACTATTTATTCCACTTCTAAATTATTACCTTTTCATTCCAAAACATGCTAGCTTTTGAATCTTTGGTTGATAGACCCACCCATTCATCATTCTTCTATTTAGATTATTCTCCTTCTTCCCTAACCTCCACATCATGTTAACTATGATTTTATAATTTGTGTAATGCAATAAATTTTGACAAGCTTCTAATATGCTCGACTAGCTTTTCCTTCAAGAGATTGCTTGAGATAAGCATGTGCTTCGAACCTTTGGACATGACAACATGTTGAACACGAGGAGGAAAAAGAATTGTAATTATTATAAGAGGTGGAAAACAAGCAAGTTAGCAACAAGAGTTGGAAAGAAATTTAAACATAATTTTTTTTTTTATAACATATGTTTTAGTGTTGTGGGTGGTGATTAGTTATTAGGTGAAGCATAGAAGCAAGAAAACAATAATAGGCATAAGAACAAAGGATTTGCAAGGACAATGTGTAGCAGTTATCATCCACCTACTAATTTCACCACCAATTTCCATACCGCTCCCACTAAAAAACCCAAAAAATTAATATATCAATTTTCATCCCTTTTCTTCATTTGTGTGCAATCTATTGTGAAACCTTGATTATTGGAAATTTTTACTACATTCTTTTCCCTCGTCCTAATTTGTGTGCGCATAATTTTATCAAACCTTAATTCTTGAAAAGCTTTAATATGATTCCCTTTCCCTTGTCCTAAATTGTGTGCATATTCTTATCAAACCTTTATTATGGGAAATTTGGGTCCCTTTCTTTTGTCCTCATATATATGCGTACTCTTCTCAAACCCTAACTATTGAATAAATTTGTTACACATCATTTTTCCTTGTTTTTAATTGTGTGTATTCTTTTCAACCCCATTTTTGAAAAAATAATTATAATGTCCCTTTCCCTTGTCCTCATTTATGTGCATACTTTTCTTGTCTTTAATAGTCAATTTTTTTTTGAATTTTCATGAGAATTCCCACTTAATGGGTTAAAGCACATTACAAGAGACTTTTGTGAAAGTCATAATGACAATTTTTACGAGTTAATCAAGTCTTTTTGTATACAATTCAAATGCATTTAAAGATATTTAACAAAAATGATATGAGAAACTCAATGTATATTACGATCCTCCCATATCTGCAAAAATTACACCAAAAAATCATTATTCAATCAAAGGTGGACTTTGCAATGTAGGGTACATCCAATGTCACAATTCACAATATTATGGTTATGGACTTTTTGCTTCTAGTGGAGTTGGAGAACATGCTTACAACTTTTTATTATCACACATTGAAATATCATCCCAATTAAAATGAAAAAATCAAGTAAGAATAGGTCCATTATTTCTTTTAAGATTCGAAATAAAGACCTCATAATTAATTAAATTAGTGAAGTGTCCATTTAGATATCTAAATTAAAATGTTTAAAGAGAAATATTTAATAAATTTCTTCAAAAAAGTTTTAGTTAGGGTGATATGAACTTGGAAATGGGAAAAACACTTCATCATTTAAATGTATTAATTTGAAGCCCAATTTCATTGGGTAAAAAAAAAGACTAAATATGGACCTTTGAAATGGACTTTCATTTGCCCATTTTGGTCCACCTTAGTTTGCTTTATCATAATGTACTTGTGAGCCCTAAAACCATCATAGTTTTGTAGGTTTTTTTCTTTTTAATTTTTTTCAATTTTTTAAATTGATGTAAACTAGCAGACTTTATTACTTGAAAATGTGGAAATGGAGAAAGAAAGGATCTAAGTCTTTGTTTTTTATAATTCCATTTGCAAACTATTTAATAATTGTAACAAATATTTATAAGACAAATCAAAATACAACTAGTGATGACATGTAATAAATTAAAAATGAAACACCAATTGGATCCATAAAGGACGAAAGTTTTTTTTGTTTATGCACTAGTTTTTTTGTTTGTTGCTTATAATTGAAGTTGAGCAAAGTTCAAAAATCCTATATTGGCAAGCTTGGATGGTTTCCACTATTTTTTTTCTTTTTGTAAAAGGAAGGGAATGAAGACATTGTTTATTAGACTTCATAATTATTATCATTGCATACTGAATCTCATACAAAAATAATAATCATGTTTTCATGATGAGGAGGGATGGTTGGGTTATTGTTAAATGATGCATGCCATTTCATTATTTTTCTTGGAAATCTTTCCTTTATTGACAACTTGAGCATGTACGACAAATAGTTAATTACTTTTGAAGATGCCATTTTGAAAAATGATATTATTTCATATTACAATTTTTTAAAATTTCCATTAAAAAAAACATGAAAAAGTTACATTTGAAATTTTCAGCATTTAAAAAGTATATAATTTTGTGTCAAGGTCACCAAGGTATTATAATAATCTACCATACATGTTATTCTTATCTCTATTTTATATTTTGGGACTTTGTACATCTTATAATACAATGGACAGGATAATTTTGAGAGTCAATGGTTGGTCATATGTGACGTGGGAATGGATATATGGGTGCACATGAATACAAATGAGCCAAAATCCTTGTCAACACGTCAACTTTTCTACAATTCTTGTGACATATTTCTATGTGGTGCCACTTTAATGACATGTTAATCATGGAAAGTTGTGCTTACTCACTAATATGGATATTGAAAATCCTAAAATGTGTCAAAAAATCTTCCAATATCAAGGTTTGGTTGGGACAAAGGATGTTTAATAGCTTCATTCAATAAGAATATTTTCACAAAGGGCCCCTTAGTTTTCATAATACAAATTTTTTTGATGCTCAATTTTTTGTGTGGTAATAAGGTACTATTAGACACATGTAAAAAACACTCAAATTTTCATTTTTTTTCATTTTCTTATTTATCAAAAATTACGTTTTGTTTAAAGTCAATGAGTCCTTTACAACATGTAAATGTGATGCAATGTATATATTGTTTAAAGAAAGGTTGTAATTTATAATACAATAAATTAAATTGGAAAATTTCAACATGTTATGGTATAATTTGAAATTGTGATCATTTTTCAAGATGAAACACAAACTATGGTAAAATTTGTACACTTTTAAAAATTCATATTTATTCAATTTTGATTTATAAAAAATATGTGACATATTAGGGCAACTATAAATACAATAAATAACAAGTTGCAACATTTCATTTGAAAATTCCTCTTTATGAAAAAAAAAAATTTTAGCAAAAGGACCTTGAAAAGGACCAAAATCTTAATAACAAAGTAAACACATTGACTTGTTATATCTTGTTTGGACCCATATTCGAAATTTCATGACTAGTGCCAATGCAACATCCAATGCTTTACATATGAAGAAATTATGGCACAATATGAAACATAGTGGATGTTAATTTTCAATTTAGTTATCTTTCATTACCCTTTAGAATCATGGATTAATAAGTTGGTTAGTAAATATATATTGAAATGAAATTGTTTGAAAGTGGAGATATTGCATTAGCCACCAATGTTAGTGATAAGCATATTTCTCATATTTTTATCAAAAAATAGGTTTTGAAATGTGGGGCATTCTATTCAACATTTCACTTCAGACACCTATTTTGTGCATAGAAATGGTAATTTGTAATATTTTGAAGATCACTTTGGCTTTTGTATTTTGTACTATTTGTGCCCATTTTATCACATTTTCAAGTTTTATCATGTTAGCCATGTCAACTTAATTAGTTAACCCAATGATTTCATGTGGTTTTTATCTCTAGGATGTAGCCAAGTTGGCATCTTAAATAGTTTGTATAAGAAACAAACATTAGTTAAATTTTGTGCTAATTTTTTTGTAATATCTTATGAATGGAGTTGGTTGCATATATTAAAAGCATCAATAACATAACATGACAAAAACATAATATGGAAAATGTCTCAAAACTCTAAATTTAAAAAATAAAAATATTAAAATAGACAAAAAGAGTAACAACATTGAAAGAAAATGGACACTAATGAAACTTTATCATCAAAGATATGATAGTTAATAAAATTCAATTGCACATCATAAGAAGAATTCTACTTATAGCATCAAGGACTATCCATCATTCTCAAGGATCATCACTAGCTAGAAACCCAAAGTCAACGTCAAGAAAGATGGCTTAAGATCCACGACTTTATGTCAAATTTGAAAAAAAAATGTTTTTGTTAACATCTTTCCAACTTGAAAACTTCTATGTGGATATGAAAGTATGTATAAATTTGAAAATATTGGGACAAATTTGCAATTTGGATATCATACATTTCTCAAATAAAGTAGTACATCATCTTCATGTAACTATGCAAGTCTTGAATACAATTGAACTATGCGACAACATTATGAAAAAATCAATTATGATCATAACCTTCAAATGTCCCACATTTTATTTGTTATAAAAACAAGAATACACCATTCATCCACCAATGTGCATATATTCATAAATTTATCGCAACATTTGTATCAATTTGTGACAATCATGGGTTATTGATGATGTACAACATCCATTTGATGCACATGCAATTGGAATCCTTCAAAACAACAACCAACAATAATTTGGAATACTTCGTAACCACATTCAACGTCAATACACAAAAAGTGACACATACTTTGTGTTTATAGAACTCATTCATGTTCAATTTCTACATTCATAAGCAACCTTCAAGCTTTAATTCAAAATTTGCCATCATGTTTTTCAATAATCATTTTGTGATATTTAAACATTGACAACTTAGAAGAAAATAACTATGAAAAAATATATATTATATTTCATGGATACATCTATAATAGTTCAATGGAAGCATCACAAAAACTAAATTTCAAATTGACCATATATGGGCAAATGTCCTTAAAAATGAATGCAAAATTGTGTAATGCAACCATGTTGGCTATAATTTCACAAACTTATTCATACAATATTCAAAGTACCAAACACACTTTCAATGTATAACAAAAAAAAATTAGGATCTCCATTTTTCTCAACTTAAAAATGAAACAATGATAAGACTTCATAGAAAACATCGTGTTAGGACAAAGAATCTCATGATATAGTTACTTATTAACAATGACTACCCATTGAAAGGTGGGTAGCCTTATATGGTGGACCCATTAAACCTCAATTAATCAACTTTAGATGGACATGACCATATAAGCATTATGCAATTTAAGTCCTTTACTTTAGTTGTAACTTTGATCTTGATTATTAAACATAAATTGGATTGTGATGATAATGCAAGTATTGGAGATTTTATATGTTTAGTTTAGGGAAATGCAATGTCTTCAAACAAACAATATTGTTAGAATTCACTACTACATTTTGTGAAATTAGCAACTTTTTTTCCAAAGGTGGTTTGTAATGAAAATTTTCACTTTTATTTTTAGATGATTTTGTAACAAAAAATTGTAACACTTTTTACTACACTTTTTTCTTAATTTTTTGACAACATTTTAGAAAACGGCCAACAAAAAAATGAATTAGATTTGTAACAATAACACCCATGTATCTTCAATATATCTAGAATATAATTGGCAATATTTTTTGACATATAATTTCTAATGAATTTGTCATACGATTCTTTAAGAACTCCAATGAAAATTAACTTGGTCATGCAACAACAATCATGCAACCTTTAATAATCTACAATGGAATTGTAGCATGATTTACCATACATTTTTCATGGTTGTTTGTCAACACATTCAAGAGTTCCCAATTCAAATTGATTTGAATATGCACCAATAGCTCACACATTTTTACACAAATTTGTGACACAATTGTATTTTTTCATGAATTTGTGTTAGCTATTCTATTGAACTCAAATGGAAATTGAATTAGATATGCAATAATGCCCATGCATTTTCACCATATTTATGATAAAATTGCAACTCAATTTACCATATATGTTGCACAAATTTTTTCAAGCTTTTTGCAAATCTCCAATAAGAATTTTTGTGAGTTTGCAACACATCAAACTTTTTTCCCCATAATTGTTTAATATGATTGAAAATGGTTTTGACCATGCATTTTTTCATGAGTTTTTGTCAATATTTATGGTAAACTCCAATGAAATTTAACTTGGATATGTGGCAATAACACATTCATTTTCAATAAATCATTTGCAGTAAAATTGCAGCTTGATTTTTACCACATTCTTTTATAAGTTTTTGTTGCTTTACATAAGAATGTCCAAATAATGTTTTAATGGGCCTTTGTCTCTCTAAGTATACGAGGATTCTAGATTAATTAAACTGTTATGAACACATGTATGAATGGAAAAAATATGAACATGCCCAACACCATGTTCATTGTGTTTTTTGATGAAATTTCACAAACAATGGAGGGTGATGATAATCACCTTTAGCGTTGTGCACTACTGTTGGTCCATTTAATTTTCAAAAGCTAAGTATTTGATGTACCATATGTGATATTTAGAAAAACAAAAACAAAGAACTTGCTCAATTGGGTATTTAAAAATTATAATAATTGGTGAAAACATTTTATCAATACTCAATTTTTTCAATGTGATATTAGACCTGTAAATGTTTATTTCATATATACCAACGTTGGGTAGATGTCACTTGGGTATCACCCATGTATATCAATGTTAAACACCATAAGGTATCAAATTTGGTGATACCTTATTTGATATTTTGAATGTTGGTTTTTTCTTGTCTGAAAACCAACCTTCATAATTAAATTTGGCCATGCCTTTTGAAAATAGTGAAATTTGGGTGAAGTAAAAGATTTTGACTTGAGTTGAAGTATCAAGGTTTATTTTAGGCCGAGTCTGAAATGAGGGGTTTAGCTAAGATATTTGCTCCAAGAACACACCTAATCATTAGTCAACATGTATCAAAAGTGGGACAGCTATGGATATTGCTCCCTAATTTTCCCCCAATGGGTAAAGCCAATAAATCCCTTTTATTTTGGCTAGAGTGAACCAACATGATGCACTCATTAGTGCTAATGATTGTTTTTTAGTTTTTTGATGGAGTTAAGTAGCAAACATTTATATGTAACTTTGGACTTAATTGGCAACATTACTTCAAGAAATTATTAAATTGTAACTAGTACATATAAATGTGGCAACACCCTTCCCCCCCAAAAAAATTACTTTTAGGAAAAGAAAATTTGAAATTTTTGGATTTCAAAAAATTATGTTGCCATTTGGCAAAGTTTTGCCCAAAAAATCATTGAATAGTGCACCATCCATTACATGCCTATTATGATTTAGTTATGATAATGATTTTTGTGATTAAAAATCTCATAACTAATTTGTGAAAACCGAATCTATTGGGGGTCTTAAAGAATTAGCAATGCGCACCTAAGAATGTTCTAAACGTTTTGAATGTTCTTAACCCATGGTTGAATGCTTTTCAAAGGCATCATATTTTTCAAAGATTATATATTATATATCATTTTAGCCATAAAATTCTTCCATTGCAGATGAATCAAAAATTTCATTTCAAGTGTCATATCTATCATTATTGAAAAATATGTTGAATTTATTTAAATCCTTTTTCACAAGGTACATCCAAAAAAAAATCCTTTTTTTTTTACAAATATTTTTTTTTTACAATGCCACATCATTAATGATGAATCAACATCCCCAAAAAAGGTAGATAACATGAAGTGGTGACACTTTTGTCAAAAAAATTCTAGATTGTTGAAAATCAAGCACAAAAACTATAGCAAAACCAAAAACATTATTGAAAATTTGGGACAGAAATTCCTTCCAATTATTTTTTTCTTGAATTTTTTCAAGTTTTTTTATGAAATAAAAGATTTGCCTAAAATTATTTAATTATTTTTTGAGGTTAAAATCAAAATGAAAATATTGACCTCATTTAATTGATGTTTTTTTCATCCTTTGACAATGTCAATGGAATAAAATTCAACATTATATTAATGGCCATTATATTAACAAATGACCCATTGTGAATCATAAAGATGATCGAAAATTTCTATTATCCATTTTGTAATTTTTCTTGCATCTAAACAATTGAATGATTGTTATTGTAAAAGATAATTGTCATATTTTCAAAGTGAAGGTTGATTGTTACAAATTAATTTGCAAGGAATTTTATTTTTTACCTGAATGTTGATTTTTAAACTATATATATATACACACACACAAAATGTAACAAGCAATTTTTAAATTGCTTGATATGTTGAAATACAATTTTTTCTTATGAGAAGAAATGGTTTTCTTGTTAGCAATTTTGTTACGACTTGAACTTTGAAGCTTAAGAATCATTCAAAGTATATTTGAAAAAACTACCATGATTCAACTTTTGGTAAATATATCATTAAAATCTCATTGGTAGGGATGCTAGTACGAACTCTAAGGACATCCTTGGATGTCTTTAACCTAGGGATAACCCTTTTGGCAACCTTACTATATGGTATAGTTTCATGTTTCACATGGTGTATATTGTGTACAAATATTTAAAAGCATTCTCTATTTTCCTTCATAATGTTTTTTCTTTAAGATTTTTTTAGCAGGAAAACCTCAACATTTGTATAAATATTAATGTCAAAGCTACCAATGTATGAAATGTTGTATGGGACATGTGAAGAATTATGCAATTTAAGGTTTAAAAAATAAATAAAATCTTGCACTTATGGAAATACTAGATCTATAGAAAATATGTCTTCACATTCTAATGGATGTGAAGTATATTCTTTACTAGAAAAAAAATGAAGTTGTATTACATAAGATTCACATGCCTCTCCAAGTACATAGAAAGAACATTTATGATCGCTCGTTGTTAATGTCACCCAAATTTTTGAGATTTGCAAGAGATTAAGTTATGGTGTGGTAGGTGCCATTACATCAAACAATGGTCTTTGTAATTAATCCTTTCATATGTCCTCCCTTTGCTATAGACTTGAAGCCAAAATCAACATTGTAAAGTTAAATGGAAGCAACAAATACAATTGTGCACATTGTAAAGGTTTATTGTTCAAAAGAAAAACATCATACACAACCACATGATAAAATGAAGACACATTCAATTATGTTTGATGTAAATTGTAGTTTGACATTTGTTTTAGATGATCATTTGTATGTAATGGTGTGATATGGGTTTTCTAATCCCATGAGTCACTACCAATGATGGTCATACCAAGGCACTCATTGGCATCACAAGTTGTGATAATGAATGGTTTTGCTTCATCTAGAATAATTAGTCTTGCATCTCTAACCACCAAAGTTATGAATGAAGCTTTTGTTAGTTGCAATCATCCACATTAAATCGATCTAACAAATTGTCCACTCTCATTAAAAGTGATCAAATAATGATTGAAGAAGTACATTTGAAATATGCCTCTGGCATTTTGTTGTCTTGTAAAATTAATCTTCGACAAAATTGAATAAGGATTCATGAATGTTTATAAAAATTATACATGCAAAATACCATTTGACCATTGTTATAGAATTGCATACATAATACGAATAAATAAACTAAAATAATTTGTATATGTCTTGACAAAATCAATGGTTACTAACAATCTATTGGAAAAAAAACATGTTTGATAATCCAAATTTTCTTATCATAAGTATACAGAATTTAGACCTTTGCATGAATCTTTTATTGAAAAATAATGATCTTTTTATGTATTCATCATGGATTAAATTTGTGATATTTTTATTAGTTTTTTTGGAGATTTATTAACTAAATTTAATCTAAAATATTATCAATTATATGGCCATATGACCAACATTGTCCTCATTACAAATGTCATTGCTTGATAATAAAGCTTAATAAACTTAAAATATAAGAATTACTAATTTTTAATTATATGAATTTAAAATATCCTTGCAACTTATGAAAACCCTTAAAATTGTTATTGACATTGTAGAAGAGAATAGAAGATCAAAATGTTATTGTAAAACAAACATGACTTGATGAGATTAAATGGTTTGAATGTCTTTTCAAACTCATTTTGTGATCCTTTTCCCTTATGCAAATATGACTTACGAGAAGAAAACAATCCATCTTGAGTCATTGTTTGGGGAAAGTGATGTGCTTTGATGAGTGGTTGGTGAATAAAGGGGACTTGTAACCCCATGTGATGGGTCAAAATATTAGAGGTGAAAGCAAAGGGGCAATAATGGAAAGGGGGATACAAAAGGAACTTAAAAATTATGTATTTTATTGTGATTGTCAATAGCAAGGGACTTAATAAAAAGGCAAACCCAAGAGAAACAATATATTGAAATCAACCAACTAAAGTAGAATCACCTATAGCCATTATAATAAGTGGTTTGAATAAATTAAACTTCAATTTTCTTTTACACATATTTTTCTCTTGAAGACAAGACAATTTGAAACTCAACCCAAGTTGAAATTACATTTTTGAACTTATTTTCAATTAGTTATGAGAATTTGAAAAAACAATCTTAGGATTTTTAAAAATGGTGAGTAGGCTCCCTTTTGAAATGTGTGTATGATACCCCAAAATTTTTAAATGAGATTTTCAGTATGATCCAACAAGGATCTTAATACCTTCAAATAAAAAAATTAATGGAATCAAACAAGGATCTTAAAAGTTACACCTCATGTTCAAATTGAGATTTTAAATGAGTTGGATTTGAAATGCTTGGGTGTGGGATCGGGGGGAGAGCCTTTAAAAATTTGGAATAAAGGTACTATCATCTTAAACTACAATTTAAATCATCCTAAAGAAAGGGATCATGTTTTTTAAATCACAATTTCAACTATATTTGTGTGGCTTTTAAAGCATCCCTAAACCATTCATTATATAATTTTGCATTCCTAAAATATTTAAACAATGATAAGGATTATAAGGGGCAAAAGTAGGAACAATTGTCACTGACTCCCACTATCAAGCCTCAATCCCTTGATATTGTTGTAACAAATTATAACTATCTCATGCACACCATTGACAAGAATGCATTTGTTATGTTTACGAATTTGAAAAAGCAACAACATTGACATTGAGTACACTAAAGCCCAAGTTTTCTATGCCAAATTTTATTAGTAATTTTTTCCTTTTTGTTTGGTGTTGATAGTGTTGATCACCATTTGATCATGAAAAAAAGGTTGGAATGAAAAGTTATGAGAGTTATGAGGAACAAAATGTTTCTATACGAATTGACATCAAAAGTTGCTTTGAGTAGAAGGAAACTATGAATGCAAGCAATTCTATTGCTAATTTCTTTCCTCTTGAATCTTCAAATCAAAAAAAGTTTTAAAGTTCACAAAATTTCTTCACAAATGGACCACCACATTTAAAGTGGCTTTCAATCATTTTATGGGACAAGACCTACAACCACAACAACTTCATGCAAAGATTCAAACAAGTAGGATGGGAATTGGGTGGTGTCCATCTGACTAGTCTTGGACTCTTGTGCTCATGCTCACTACTAGGTAAGAAAGCCAACAACAATTGACATGGAATTACCAACTTGATTTCTAACCCTAAACCTTAAACTTGGGCTTATGCCCAAGTTAATATATAACTTTTTTTTGCATTTGTTGGGGACCCAAATTACAAAACTTTGAGAGCTCATAACAAGAGATTAGACCTTTTAATATGAAATGTCAACAAAGGATCACAAGTTTGTAGTGACTTGCTGAAGTTAAGCCACTCATCATACCTAAGGTTTGATGAGTGGCCTAAGTCCTATGCTAAATTAGGCATGTTTTCACTATAGTTAACTGGGAAGAAGGGCTATTCACAATACCTACTAACCAAAGGGCTGTTGAAAGTAGCTTTTGAAAGTGCATGTCTAGTTCATTCATGATAGCTACTCTAAAGTTAAAGTGTAGGGGAAGGTCTGATCCGGAGGGCCTACCCTAATTTGAGGGTTGTAGCCGTGAGAAATTTAGGGGAGGCCCACATGAGCAGGGCTTCCCCAGCCTAAAGTGAAGTGTAGGATAAAGTCTCAGGATGGGGGGCATTCTCAAAATAAGGGGTCTAGGAGGAGTAGGAGGATGATGAGGAGGCAATAGTGGATGTTATTCATTGCCCTAAACCCTAAAGTATGAGGTGAACATTATGGTGCATTTAAACATACATAAATCACGAGTTGTAAGAGAGGGAGGGTCCTTAAGAGTGGGAGGAATCTTATAACTATAAGTAAATATAATTTTATATAGGTTTTTCCTTAACTATAATGTTGTTAAGTACTTCCTTCAAAGAAGGAGGTTAAGTTGAATAAGGTTCATTGTTTGTCAAATTATCATGGCAAATTGTTTTGCTTGGTATTAGGAGGTCACTTCATCCCTTCCCATGCAATTATGCACTATGGATTCAAAAAGAGAGATACCGAGGCTTTTTCTTGGGATTTAGAGTTGTACATATTAAAAAATAATCAACTCATCATGTAACTAGCCTACCCTTTATGGCGGGTTCAAACTTTCAAACTAAAAATTTCCCATCCCCAAATCTAGAACTTCTTGTCTAGATGCATGCACTTTGATTGAATTTGCCCATCTATTGTAACGCACACATAACATTATTTCAGATGTCACTCATACATTAAAGTTATACACGTCAAGTCACCCTCTCTTTCACCCTCTATCCCCTCTGCTTTTACCCCCTATCCCCTCTTTCAGTGGTATCCGCAAAGTAAGGAAATTTTATTAAATCTCAGTATGAAATGCTGAAACTCAGCATTTGATGCACAAGGTTCGAGAGTACTTATAGTAGTTGTATAGGTGAAGCAGTGAAAATATATGTAGCAGCAGAGGAGGCGCTCAGGAGAAAGGAAAGAGAGGATGAAACTCAGTTTACCACCAGAATTGGTGGCAAAACTAGTTTGGGTCCCAATCATTTCGTTTTGTAAAAGTTCGTTCCCAGTTACGCATTTGATGCCCTATTATTCCAAAACTGGCCATTCTCGCCCCCCCTAATCGCCTGACTTTACCAATAACTTTATTGGGTCAAGTTTGAGCCAAAATTTCATGCTCAAATCTTGCACCAATGTGAAAAGCCTTTTTTCCATATGGGAAGAGCCATCAAACTATGATTGGCTTGGTTCCCGTCCACCCAACCCTAAGCAAGAAGGGCTCCAATTAGGAGCCCTTCTCTTATTAGGTCCGAAATTTAGAATCAATTCACTCTTTACCATCATAAATCGGCCCTTCACCATGGGTGCCAATTCCGTAAACCTAAATCAACATGCCTTAGTACCAATTGTGTAATAATGTAAGTTCTATATCTTATAAGACCTAACCTATAGCGATTAACACCGCCGGGTAGCAAGCAAAGGTTTGACTAAATCGGGCTCCTTGCATGCCTTACCAATTTCATAATATATGTTGTTTTATAACGTATAAGACCTAATCACGGTTAAAGATGGTTAACACCAACGAGTGGGCAAGGTTTTTGACCGATTCCAGCTCCTTACTCAATTTTGTTTTTCCTTGGGGAGGGGTGGGCCATTTCCCAAACAATTGTAATATAATCCATTCTTTCTAAAGTTTCCTTTTTTTTTGTTTCAAAACACCCCACTTTCGGTTTTTCTTGTGATACCCAACAGATATCCTCTGGGTATCAAAAGCCCCAAAAGAAACAAAAATTGCTACTCACTCACTTTTGGTTTTTTCCTTGTGATACCCAACAGATATCCTCTGGGGTATCACAAGCAAAAATAAAATAAAATAAAAATTTAAAATTTTGAGTCTTGAAACACTGGCTCACTGGTTGTTTGTTTGTGTGTGTGTGTTTGTTTTCCATGGGTACCCACAGGGTATCACAAGAGGAAAAAAAATTAATAAAAAAAAAGGAGGGGGGGGAGGGGGGGGGGAGGGGGGGGAGCTTTAGAGGATTTGGGGCCCATACTTGGCTTGGCTCCACCCTTGGAGGCCCTTACTGTGGTAATTCCCAGGACCTTAGCTGGGCTTGACCCTACACTTAGGGACCTCTTGGAATATTCCTGTAAAGGAGGAAAAAAGAAGTCCTTTTCACATTTGGAGTGTAGTCAGACTGTGAAGGGCATCTTTTCTCTCTCTTCTCTCTCCCTCTCTCGTCTGCTGGAGACTGCGTCCAAGCGCATTCGCCAGCCAAACTGGGTTCAAACTTCAAAAGATCGTTGTTTTCCGCACTAAAGATAGAGTCTTATTAGCTTTCACCAACAGTTGAGACTCTGGTGAAGATGGGTTTGTGTCAGAAAGTAGTCATTTTTTTGAAGCTGTCTTCACGGTAGTTCAAGAAGAGAGTTTCATGAGAACCACGGTGGGGAGGGGGCGGGGGAGGGAACAGCTCAGTTTAACTCAGCTCAGCTCAGTGAGAGGAGGGGAAACAGAAAGGTGAAGACTTGGTAGAAGAAGAAGAAGAAGAAGTGGAGAAAAGAGAAAAAGGAAAGAGATGGATACTAATATAGGTAGAGATCAAAGAAAGCACAAGAAATGAGGAAGATATTGTTTTGTTGTTGTTGTTGTTGTAAGGGAGGAAGAAAGATTTGAGAGAGAGAGAGATTGGGTGGGGTGGGTCATTGGGTTGCTAGAGCTTTTCTCATGGGTGATTGGAAAGGATCAAGGGATGGAAGAAGCTCAAGTGAGAGAGCATGGAGTTTGTCACGCTATACTAGCGACACTGGCTTAACAACCTTGAAGAATGGGGGGGGGAGGTTGGAAGGACTAGTAGGGAGCAGCATGCCAGGATCATCATCAACAGCCAGGAAGAGATCAGAACAGTGGATGTGGAGCTGCTGTTGTCTCATGGGTGGCTTTCTTATGCTTCTGCTTCTGTTCACCTGCATAGGAGTAGTGCTCTGGCTTGTGTTCCGACCTCACTCTCCTGAGTTCTCCCTCCAAGCTCTCAACATCACATCTCTCACTGTATGTTGTTGTTTCAATCTTTTTTGTTTCCCTCCCTCCCTCCTCTACCCTAGTTTTGGATGTGTTGCAAGGTGGATGCACAAAAGGGGAAAAAAAAAATGGTTTTTGCAAAATTTGAGAATCAGTATTTTGTTAACAATTCTTACAACTATGGAACTTCACACAAATCATAAATGTGTATTGCATGCAACAATTGTTGATCTGCATGATTTTTCTTCTGGTGCAGAAAGGAAATTAGAATGCATCATCAGGACTTAGAAGAATCAGTTGATGAGCATTTTGGAAATTTACTGAGCAGCAGGAAAATTTTGATGAGCATTTCATTTTTGTAAGCAAGATGTGTGCTGTCAAGTGAATCTCCTGGTAAAACATGTCTGTCAATCACCGTTTGAAAATCCAAATGTAACTCTTCTTTTTTGTACTAGTCTTGTGTGGGTCATGACATTTTGTCTTTTGGGTTCTTGTCATCACAAAAAGACTGGGATTCATTTTGTCATGTCAGGATTTAAACTGTAAGATACCTAGAACGGTGGAAATTTGGTGGATTTGTGACTGAAATATAACCTACTCACAGGTGAAACAAATGGCACAATCGGGAAAGACTTTGAATTCATCATCTGCACTGTTGTCCATGAACTCAACGCTCGTGTTCTCTGCTGTGAATACAAACCAGTTCCGTGTCACCTATTCAGCCATGGTTGTGAATGCCACTTACCAAGATGTGGCAGTTGGTCACACTTTGGTGCCAGCTTTTGGGCAAGAAGCGCACAGCAATGTGTCAGTTCCAACTCTTCTGATCATGGACAAGGTCAGCCTTGTTCGACCCACTGGTGCTGATCTACTCGAAGATGCTACTAATGATCAATTCCCATTGTACCTCACAGGGCGAATGGACACTTGCGTTCACACTTTTGGGTTCAAAAGTCCCGGCATTCATGTATGTTGTGTTTGCACCTTACCCCAATTTGGTCTTTTGAATTCCCTTTGTGTTGTTGGATTACTACTTGTGACACAAACTTTTGATGGTTTGTTTTTTGTTGGTTGAGATCTAGTTTCTGAAATTCTAATTCTGATTGTTGGGTGGACGGGCTTGCTTCATTGCGCAGATTGAATTGAGGTGTGTAATTGTCCTAAGATATCATGAGCTTAAACTTGCTAGCAAACAGTGCGGTACAAATGTTGTCCATTCATGACCCAGAATGCATGGGATCTGGCAAAGCACGCAAATTGGGCTTCACCTGATTATATATCCCAGAAGACTTATTTTTGTACATATCTGCTCAGATCTCTGTTTTTCAGGACAAGATGTGATTCAATGCAGGGACTTGGTGAAACTACTTCAATTCTTAAACCTGAAAAAAAAGTGAAAGTTGGGCTGTAGAATTGCAGGAATGTGATCTATTGGACAGCACACCACTGGACATTAGTGTTCATGACCATCTCCTATTATAGTTAGGCCTAATTGTGGGATGGATGCACACACCTATTGAGAGCTTTCCTTTAGATTTTCAGAAGCGGGTGGTGTCATAATTCTCAGCTTTTACTGAGCTTGTATACACATGGCTCAATCCAACTTCAATTCCAGAATGCACCTCGTAAGAGCATTTTTCACAAAAAGGATACATAGATGGATAGTGTGGTCCCTTTGAATCTGCAATTCAGCAACAATGTCAATTGTGGTGCATGCTCTAATATTTGCAGCATCAAGTTTTGATTTCATCATTGATTCTCTAGCTGAGTTTGAATCTCAGCAGATTATCATAGGCACTTGTAAAACGAACAGCTCAAGGAGCTGATGGATTGTTTGTTGTCAATCAAATTAGATTGTGAAAGCAATCAAATGCGAATTCCAAATGCCACTAATTCATGAAGTCAGATCAAATTCAAATGTTTGCTGCATCGATCACATGTACAGCTATGGATAATTGCTACTACAATTTGGCCATTTAACATGGTTTTTTTTTCATGGATTTGTCATAGTTTTCTCATGGCTTGAAGAGTGCAACCCCATGTCATTGTGTTGGAAATCTGTTTTTATATACCATGAAAAATGTGTTAAAATAGTGTTTTAAAACATATCATGCAATTATTTTGTTGTTCAATGGCGTAGACTAATGAATTTGTAATAAGTTTTAATGCATTTCTAATAGACTTAGGTTTCTTGAGTTGCTTCATACTACCAATGGCAATCAATTGACAAAAGATCAAAATATTAATATTATTTAAAAGTTACTTCAATAGATTATTTTTAAAAATAATTAGTTGCCATACATTGATAATTTAGGATCATATAGATAGTCCATGAAATCATTTCCACTTCCATTTATGGGGACCCATGTTGGTTACTTCCATTTTTGGTGCCCTTGATGGCCTTTCCAACATCCTCCATTGTTCTTCCTACCAATCTTCCCAACAATGCCTAGTTCAAAAAATATAAAGCATACAATATTTCTTTCCCTAGAGCTTGCAATGTCCCCTATGTATTTCTTAGTGCCCTTGGTGTCATTCAACATTGTATCCAAGGTCCTCGACCCTCAACCTCTTGGTACCCCACCCCATGTTGCCGTTAAAGAAAAAGTCATGTTTAACCTAATGCCCTTGGTGTTTTTAGCATGCATTTTTTTAACACTCTTACTAAATTGTGTGTTGGCATTCTATTGTTCTTTGTTAAATTCTCATCTTTTTGTTTGTCCTCATCTTTCATCATTCTTGGTGTTGTCTGGGTGTGTTTTTGTTGTTGACAAAGCTTAGGTCATCCTTGAACCAAAACATCTCACCAATCTAAATTTTTATTAAGGATGTCTAGATTTGGGAATGTTTGCTTAATCAACAACCAATATTTGGGATACCTTGGTCAAGCAATAACCATAACAATTTAAACGCTCAATTTTTTAATAGAAATGTTTGATCATTTCAATCTCCATTAATTCTAAAAAGGACCAAAGTTGAAGGGGGGAATATATTTTATTGATTCCAAAAGAAAAAAACATAATTAAAAGGAATTTTATTCACCCATTTCAAGGAAAGGGTGATAAGAAAAAGCAAAATAAAACATCCACCCCCAAGTCATGTGTGGAAGTGATATTAAAATATTGCTAGATATCATTTCTCACGAAACATCAAGGAATTTGATGTTTAAAATGAATTTATTAAGTTTAACTAATTTTATAAACATAAAAAATGATGTAGACATGTCAACTTTGATGAATATTTATTTTTAATGTTGAATTGAATATGTTTTTAATTTTGATTAAAAGGTGTGCATTAAAATATTGCAAAACAGTTTAAGTTGAAATTTAATTGTTTTATGATTTTATATTTGATTGTTGTAAATTTATTATGTTGATTTTAATTTAAAATATTATTATATTGAATAATAATTCCTTCCTATGGGTGTGGATAAATGGATGAACAAGAGTAATAACTTAATTAGAACAACATGAAGGCCTTGTATGACATGCTCACAAGGAGATGGGTCAAATTGGGGTCTATTTGACCTACAATTTGTTACAAACACAATATTGATGGTGAGGGATGCAATTGTAGGTTTGATAGTTTTTTTTATAATGTATATCGTGTGACCATATTTGGGCATATTCAATGCAACAACATTTCATTTACAACCATTGCCCATCATAGGGTTTTGGGTATCGGTGGAATTTGGATTTTGCTAGCTCGCTAAGTTTGACAATCCAACATAAATTGATATGTTTTGGTTTTGATTCAACACTTTTTGAAATGGCTAGAGTTGGTGCCATGCCAGATCACAATAGTGATGGTGCTATTTATGCATTCTTGGACAAGGTGTTCAATAGGTTTCCCATTCTAGTTGAAATCTTCAACAACCCAAGTATAAAATTCCATGAGGATTTCTAAGAGTTGTGTGAGAAAACATTGATTGATTGTTGCACAACTTTATGAGTCCATCATGAAGAAAATAAGTTAGTTAAACAAATGGTGTAAATAATGAAATGAAATTTGTGAAAGTATGGGTTTCAAAAGGGCCATACTAGAGATCAAGGGACTTGTAATTACCTTGGTTTAATCAATAAATTTCTTGTGCATCCTTTTCACCATAATTTTATTATTTGGTTGTAAGCTCAAGCTACTAGCTTCAATTCGACACTAAGTGATAACAATAATAAATTTGGGTGATCTAAACATGTGGCTTTATGCATGTGAATAGCAAGTAGTTTTGTTCCAACATGTAATGCCAATGGCTATAGAGAATGTGGAAATTGTTCAACATTGATATACATTACATTATGCCACTATTTGAGAAGGTGGTTATTAGTTTCCAATTTGAAGATTCAAGCTGGGAGATTATGTATAGTTACAACAAATAACATTGATTATGTTGGATGTGATTAGAAGGTGTGTTATTTTTCCCCTTACATTTTTTCAAGGTATTCATTATTGGCCCCTTTGTACTTTGTGGTGGTTTATTTGGTTTTCTTAAGCTTTTGCCAATGTTTAAAAAAAAAAAAAAATTTAACCCAAAAAAAGTTCAATTCCTTTTCCTTGCTCCAAGAGATGTGAGTTCAAACCCTTGGTGTGAAATTATGGAAAAAATGTTGAAGGGAAAAGGGGCGGGGGAAGAAAGGGGGCAAAGGCAAATGGCAAGCCTTTTTAAGGGCCTTAATTCGTGTCTAATTTTTTTCTTTTACTTCTAAAAATTCCAAATCTGAATTTGAAAATTTGATTTTCCTTGCAAAAATTCCAAGTGAACAATATGAGCTAAAAGACATTGTAAGGACTGAAATCTTACATGTTTTTTGGCATTTTGGGCAAATTCCACCTCCATCTTATGGAAAGCAATTAGTGCCTCCACATTGCAAGCCTTTCAATTTTTCTTGCTCTCTTCATCTCGATGCTCTTTGCCTTCTTTGGCCTTCACCATCTTCTTTGATGCTAGCTTCTTTCAAGGTTGTTTCATTTTGGGTGTGAATGGTGCTACATCCTCCTCTTGGGTGTCTTGAAAAATGAAAACTTCCTCAATAATTGACTTCCTTTTCAATATAAGTTTCTCTACATTCTTCAACCCTTCTCCGTTTGGAAAAATAGAATCTAAGATCAAGATTGGCATATTAACTTTCACAGTTACAAGCATTTGAAGCGGTGAGTTGAAAGGCTTAAATGCATAAGAACCTCCATTTGACATAACCTTTTGTTTAACACTCCAAGATCCTCTACATCCCAAGGAATTTTTTTGAAACTTCCTCCATGCCTCAAAACACAAGCACACAAACTCAACAAGGAAAGTGAAAGAAATGAAATGGAGAAGGAGAGAAAGGAGGAGGAGCTGTTTAGGGTTTTCTGGGATTGTACTCTGTGGATTCCATCAAAAAATAATATTTTAATGTTATGGCATTGACCCATCATATGCATGGCATTAAGGGTCAAGTTGGCTTTGAGAACTTAGTCCAATGGTAGAAATGAAGAAATGAACAAAGCATGATGGGTGTGAAATTTTTTAGCTTGACTGTTTGATCAGGTTCCTAGAATTTAATCCACTATTTGTGACAATGTGAGATCCTTGACACAAAACAAAATGAATTTCTAATTGATCAAGGGCAGCTTGTTTGGTTGAACAATAGACTTTCCATCCTGCTAATTTGCAGTGATCTTCATGGCCAAAAACAGCTATATGTCAATCAGGAGTTCCTCTTGCCCTACTCTTTTATTTTTGCCATAATCAAATGAAGACAAATATCTTATTGAAACATTTACATACAAAAAATAAACCTTGGGTCGATTGTTCTCCCTGAAGCTGAAGGTGCTGCATGATCCTACGTTTGTACAAGCCTAATGACACAGGAGCTGTAAACAGATCAATTTGCGATAGTTGCACTGTTTACAGATCTGGTGTGTTACTGAATTTATTGGACTATACAAAAAAGGTAAGAGCTTGATGACTCACACTGACAGTTGATTGGACTGAGATACCATGCAATACCCGTGGTCAACAGATGTGCATTTTTTGTTGAATGAGTATGAGATGCAGGGATGCTCCTGCTGGTTATTCGTCCTCGGCATCACTGACAACCTGGTGCGTGTCTGAGTAGAAGTCACTACCATGGCCATCAATCATCTTTGCTCTGTGCCCACAAACATTTTCAGGTCAGCAACTGCCAAAACAGGGATGCAACACTCAGGTGTTCTTTGAGATTGTTTGAAGGTTTTTGGAAACTGGGAAGTATGAATGACAACTTTCTATGTGCTGAATGAATCCCTGGCTCATGCATGACCTGGAAGATCATGGAAGCACTTCCTAAAATCCTCAGCATGACTTATAAACACTACTTGATGGTGAGTCCCCTCACAATTCCCTCAGTTCTGAGCTTGTAACTGGAATGAACGTGATAGGCTTACCGCTCAAGAATGAATTTTCCCTCCTTGTACTTCTGGCTCTTTTCATAGGCTGATTCCTGCCAAAGTCAATAAATTGGGTTAAACAGCTTCTGGGATGGCCTAATCACATGATACTGGCATCCAAAAGCTGATGGGTGTAAGTGAACAATACATATTTCCAGCCAACAAGCTGCTGGCAGCAATTGCAGTAGATGTCAGCCACAGTGTGCCTGCCACTGGTCATCATCCGATCCTCTTGAGGCCCCACTGATACATTCACCCTGCAATTCAATACAACTCCCATTTGTATGGGTAAGTCAATGCCTATGCCAGGCTCCAACCTTCTTCCAAAAGAGCAATACTGCAAAAAGGTGATTGGCATCAACCCATCAAGAATGTTCTGGCACTGGGTAATGCACAACTTCAACATTTTTCTTTTATCACATAATGTCAGCCAATTTCAAATGTCAATTATGTTCGACAATCACACGAGTATGGAAAAAGATACAAAAAAAATTGGGGAATATCATGAGAGTGCTTACACATTGTTGAAAAGGTAAGCCTTCCCGTGTCGGCAGTGGAAAGACTGAACAAGAGAAGGAAAAGAAACGAGAGGGCTAAATCAGACACACATTGATGGAAAAATAAAAATAAAAATCATGACCAGTATTTCCACCTCACACTATCACCTCAAACTTCACAATAGCACATCCCGAGTAAACCTCATGTAGCCTTGTGAAAAGCCTTGGACAGGATTCCAGAATGATATTACAAAAACCATAACGCAAATATGTGTGGCAGCGTCCAAGTTTACAGATATGTGATTGAAGATTCTGCACATGGTCTTGTGTGAATATTATTGCAAACGTCAAGGAATGATTCACAGAGAGCACATAGGACTAGACGCTTCCTTCAGCTCTTAAAAACAAGAGTTTGGAAAAGTCACACCAAGTCCAAAAGATTTCCAACTTGACCAACTCAGGAGTCAAAACAAGGGAAGACTGGCACGCAACAAGAGGAAACATAAAGAAAAACCACGACAAACTTGCACAAAGTGAGTGCTTGGTGACACTTGTGCACTGTTGGAAACTGGGCTAAGATAGAAACCAACTTGTTGACTACTATGCCACCCTACTGGACACGGAGGAGGGGCAGACATTCTGACAACAACACAGAGACAGAGGCAGCTTGAAAGGAGTGGGGGGACTGACAATAACAACAAACACAAGAGGCATGCAAGTGCACATAATCCTTCATTCCAGACATCCTATAAATTGGAGTCCACATGAACACTGAGCAATTGCTGATTGCCTGCCTTCAGTGTAAAATCTGCTGATACAAACTTCAAAGCTGCATAGATCCTCTGCTACAATTTATCAACTGCAAACAACTACTCTGCAAGTTTTGCTTCCAATGCTGGAGCCCAGCCAGGTGACTGACAGTGTGAGGATACAGTTCCCTCCTCCTGAGCTCCAGCAAAGGAGATGCTTCTGCCGTAGACTGTAGACCAGCGATTCATGGTCAAAAGCAGTTAATATTAAAGACAGCTTTTACCCATTCTAGTGGTCACTTTCATTCTTCTACAGTTTCAGGAAAGTTTCAGAATCAAGAAAACATGAAGCATGCTTGCTGTTTGGCAGTCCAACCCCACAAAACCCATCAACCCATGTTTCAGAGACAAACCAAGAAAACCAGAAGAGAATGAGAATAGTCACAGAAGGAAGGCCGAAAGGAAAGAAAAGCAGCAGAGGCATCACCTTTGACAGTAGCTCATCACAGTTGGCTAAATGGCTATGGCAATGCTTACAACTGTAGATTGGCCCATCTAGCTGTATCAAATATAGTCGCCCCATTTTTCTCTTCTCCTCACTGTCTATTGCAGCCGGTAATAATCCAATCTAATCTAACTCCTTTTCCACCGCAAGTTCAGCCTAGACTGAACACAACAATTCACTCATGGTTTTATGCTCCTTATCTGAAAGAAAAACTCTTTCCCACAACAGGTGCATCACCTGCCACAATTGCAACAGACCACTGTCTTAGGTAACAAATCAGCAAGCCTACTACAAAGGGGCCAGGTGGCTCGGCATAGACTCAAAGGAGAGGCCACAGGATTGTTCACACCCACAAATGCAGAACAAGAAAGATGTAAAAGCGGGTCAACAGTTACCAAACAAAAATCTCAAATCATGCAAATCACAAATAGAGCTTGTCTACTGCAATAAATCTCTTCACACATTGGAGAAGAGGGACAAACTCAACACACTAGATGCTCAACACAACCCACTCTGGTTGCTTTCAGATACACTTCTGTAGAGACCCTGGATAGGTATGCAACCGACGTGAAGGGCAGATGTGGGTCCCTAAGTGCAACAGGATGGACCCACATATGCCCTTCTTGTTGCCCATCCAGATGCATATCCAGATCACAAGTGGGTCATACGCAAGAGCAGAATCTGCATAGACATAGGGCTTCTTGAATCCACATGACGACAGCTTCTTCTACCCTAGCAAATCCCCTTTCTCTAAACTTCCCAATTTCCAATGTATGTCCAGAATCTGTCCCACCCCCAACTTTCAGGGACTGCGAAAAATTTAGAAAGAAAACTGGTTCTCGAAACAACCCACATGTCGAGGAGCAAACTATGGTCTGCTCTTGACATAAAAAAACAGTGGAGAAATGAAGAGAAAGAGCGAGATTTAGGGCTCCACGCACCTGAGGTAGCCATTCCCTGCTTGACTCCCGACTCCTGCCGCACCCACACAACCTCTCATACCTGCTCAGTTTGTGTATGTGTGTGGATGGGTCTCTATATCTCTTCTATTACTCTCCTTCTGCCTCTGTCTCTCTTCTAGTGGCCTATCTCTTGCCTCTCTTGTCTCTTCCGCTTCTCAAAAGCTGCTTGTCTCTGTGTTTCTGCGACTAACTCTTGTTGGATTGAAGCAAAGCAGTGGTTTTGGGAGATTGAGGAGCAGATTGGAAGGTGACCCAATTGCTTCCTGGGATGGAATGTGGGACCTCACAAGCTTTTACCTCTCCATGTTTGTACCAGATCTCACAAACACACAACAACCCAACATACAACAACCCAAGATAAGCACCACCACCAAAGAGAAAGAGAGAGAGAGAGAGAGCAACACAGTTCAAGACAGAAGAGAGCCAGGCTTCGTGTGTGTCTGAGAAGAGAGAGAGAGAGAGAGAGAAATGGAAGACGAGAGACGTAACCATCCATCGCCTCCCATCCTCTACGTACACATTCTGTATAATACAACATAAGATACGTACAAAAGTTCAGTATACGAAATAATTGTACGCACTAAGTACTCAACTCAGCATTCTCAAATACACCAAACCTTCCAAGAAACTTCGAAGGTGCATTAGAAGGGGAATTCACTTGAGCCAAATCCAATGACACTTTTGTTGAAATGAAAGAGCAACTTGAGTGGGAGAGAGGAGTTGAATCATAACCCATTGTAACCAGCTTCTCGTTAATGTGGTATGTGAGTTGAATCATGACCCATTGTAACCAGCTTCTCGTTAATGTGGTATGTGAGTTGAATCATGACCCATTGTAACCAGCTTCTTGTTAATGTTATGTGGCAGCACACCGTCAGACAAGAACTCTCCCCTCCCTACTTATATCATGTATCTTGTTGCCTTCTGAAGACCTTCTCTTGTACCTCCGTAATATTTTTTTTGCACATTCCTTGTTGCTCATTGGCTGAACCTCATAACTCATGCTCTTTTGTGTCCCATAATAAGGGGTAAGCTTGGTGCTCATGGACAGTTGGTTATGTCCATTAATCCACTCCAGGTGCTCCTTGCTTACTGTGAATAGTCTGTTATTTGGAAAGTGTGTCTTATGGACTTTACATATTCATTATGATGTAGTTTTTATAACTTTTATTGTACTTATTTGTTTGAATTTTACCATTGTTCAGTACCTAAATATTTTCAATGTTTGGGCTTCACATCCTTTGGGATTGGGCATACAGTTTTGGTGTTGGGGTAGAATTTGAAAACCGTCTTTCTGGTTATGGGATTTGCTCCTTTTTCTGATGAGTGTGGTGGAATTCCAAATAGTGTGGTAAGTGAGCATGCATGGTCTCAATGTTATGTTTGGTGGTGAATGGATGGCAATTATATATACTCTAGTACCTTGGCAGCTGCAACACTAATTATCTAATTTTTAGAAATGTTGAGAATTTTCACCCAATTTTCTCCTTTTTCCCAAATGGATCTTCAAAATAAACCAATTATTCAACAGAAATGTGTCAAAGCTGCCAAGGTACTGTTATGGTACTTTGGATCAGTTTTAATTGTCGGAGTTAGGTGACTCTGGAAGCTTCTAGAAGAAAGGAAGAGAGGTGAGAGATTTGTTTTTTGGAAAAGAGGAAGAGAGATCAGTGGTGGTATAGAGTCTGCTACTAATAAGGGGAGAAGAGAAAAGGCTGTGAGGAGGCTAGAGATAGATAGATACTTGAATCATGGCAGAAGGGTGTGTGAAGAGGCAGCAGTAGGTACCCTACCTAGTTGGTTTTTGAGCTGGAGAGAAATTTTTTGGCAGTGGAATGGATCAATTATAGTGACAAGGTAGACCTGATCCTGGTGCACAGATGATGCTGACAATTTTTTTGGGGATTTTGATCAAGTAAAGAGTCTGTGATTGGCATGTATCACATAAATGGGTAAATGGGTCCTGCCTGACTTGATTTTTGGAATGTTGTGAGTGATTCTCTTGCACTGGATTGATGATCTCTGCAGAAAGCTCATGAGTTTGAAGCTCTGTATTTTCTGCTGCGTGTTTAATGTTTGCCTCTTATTATTATTATTATCATTATACATGCTGATGCAGATTCAATTCCTGAAGTGATGATCGTTTTGAGGGTTGTGCTCTAAGATGCATGATGATTTTTTCAGGAGGAAATGACATGATGCAGCAGTGAGTCCCAAGGATGTGATGATCGTGGGTGAATTGACATGTCTTAGAGTGAAAATGAGCTCAACTGATCAAGCACATTGATGATTCAGCTTGGCTGCCTCAAAGTGTGTATGTATCTCATGAAAATTGAGTCTCTGATAAATTTTTTGGTTTTTCTAACTAAATTCTTGACTAGAGTTTTTTATTATAAAAAGAATGAGAGATTGGGTGTTGACTCCCACCCTCCCAAGAATCCAAGAAATCAATCTTGTACTTATTAAGTTTAGAAATGAGTTAAGAACTACCTACTAATTTAATACAAAAACAAGAAGTTGGTGAAGTTGATGGTTCTCAGATACACTTGGTTCTTTCATTATTATTCCATCTGATGGTTCTTACAATATGCAATTAAACATCAAGGAAGACCTATTTCATCCTCCAATTGAATAGGGGCTCACTTTTGTAATGAGAGAGTTTCTAGTCTTTGGTTTCATGCTACATATTTTTCTGAGCAACTCAACATGATAAGAAGCTGTAGGTAGCTCTATGTAACACTAATGTGAAAATTAGTGGGAAGTTTTGTTGTCAAATGTTTTTGGCATTTTGTAAACAAGAGATGAATTCAAATGATAGAACGCCATTCCTGATCAAAGTACCAAATTGTTCAAGATTTTGATTTGCCTCAAAAAGGATGAAAAGTAATTTTTTTTGCGCGACTTTTTTTACATGGTCATGTTTTTAGATGATCCATTACTTATTCATTTCAACTCTTTTTTGGACCATTTTTTTCACATGACTCATATGCATACTTTTTTATCTATCATCAAACTTTTAGAATAAATGGAGCATGACGTCTTAGTCCAAGTCTTCAAACACTTGCAATTTTGAAAGTTGGCAAAAATTCGAAAATTTAAATTTTTAATGGTGACAATTTTTTATTTATCATCCAAGTCTTTATTCTTTTTGAAATTGAAACATTTTTGGGATTTTGCATATCTTTTAAGTGCATTTGTGAGGGCTGATCCATTTTTTGGATTGGGATTGTTTTGGTCAAATGTTAACTTGTTTCACAACCTCTTACTAGTAAAAAAGAATCATGTTATAACATTATTGTTTTGAATAACCTCTCAACACGGAGTCAGACTTCAAAACTCTAGGCAAGGGTCTTATTTTAGTTTCCTTATAACCTTGATTAATGATTATAAAATTTTGTATCAACCTTATAGAGCTTTCAAGCTTCTCAAGTTATGTCCTTTGCATGTTTGTTTGATCTAATAAAATTAGGTTTAACATTTCACATCTTGATATTTAATTACATCATTTTTTTGTTAAATAAATTAATAAATTAAAAGAAACACCTAGTAAGGAAAAAAGAAGAGAAAAAAGAAAAGACAAAAGTCCAAACAAAAAACCATACCCAAAAATGCACAATGGGCAGCCCTAAAAGGAGAAAACACAAAACCTAGGACCTAAACCCATCCCTAGTAGCATGAAACAGTCATGCAAGGAGATGGGCGAAAAACCTTGGAAGGACACCAAGCTTAGAAGAGGTGTCTTTTGTTGTCACAATTGCCCATTGCAAGATAATGGCAGCTTGAACTTTTTAAAGAGCCACTAACACCCTATGCCTATAAAATGAACGTACAATTGAAAGAGAAAGACCTCTAGATCCTTTCACTAACTATGCCATGTTGACACATCAATGAAAAAAATCATCCGCTTGTTGATGTAAATATCTAAACATTTTTTTTGCTAGATGGATGAAATCATCTTCAAGGGGTGTTAATCGCAATGACACAATCTTTGCCTAAGCTGCAATTATCATAGTCATTCTTCAATAATAAGCAGTTCACAAAAAAAAATTCACACAAGCCAAAGTCAACAATGATTATGTTTGTCAAAGTGCAAGTACCATTTGATGTAAGCATAATAACCATTCATCATCGTGATGATTAAAGAGATGGCATTGAGAGAACATGTGTTTGTTCGCTCACAACATGGAACTCAACATCCTTAACCATGGCGACGAAAGAATCTTGAATTACATCATTTGTGGTTTTGTGTTTTCCCCCATAAGCACAATGAAGTAGGTGTATACTATTAGATCTATGGTTTGATCGCATATGCATTGAGAAAGACCATGAGCCATGGGATGGGGAAGGCCCAATTTGGTGCATAGTGTTAAGGAGAAAATGTTAGAGGCCATCCTAAAAGATAAGATGATTGAACAGATGAAAAGCCAAGCACTTGAGCTTGGGCCTATACAAGATTTCAACTGAACACGATGACAATTTGAGAATAACTTTAAGATGATGCTGAAAGATGAATGTTCATGCATAGTCTTTGAGATGCTCCCCTAAAAACAATCCACTTTTCTCTCTAATAATAGTTGCTCAAATGATGGGATAAAAGTTTGAGCAATTGAAGATAAAAAATCACGAGCCACTTAAGCTTAGGGTGAAGGGCAGAACCACTCCTCTAAGTGCCAATTAATTACATGTTATGAAACAGAAGACTTCCATCTTGCTGGGAATCTAACCATACAAATCCTCCATGCATTCAGACACTAGGGACATACAGCACCCAAATTAAGCTCTTTTTGTTTGGACATCAAAAGCATCCAAACAAAGATTGAGACAACTCTCATTCAAGCTTTTGGGTAGGGCAAAATCCTGAAAGCATTCAGACATAGAGGGACAACAACCATTGAGGTGCTTGGCCAGTTTGCTAGATCAAATCCATGGAAAACAACATTGATTGCAGCTAAATGGTGCCCACACAACATCACCATCTTTCGTAGCCAACAGTAGCACCTTCTTTGTGAACATTTGTCTAAAAGCTCCTGGCAAATGTGTGTGTTTAGTTCCAAGCTGTGATTTTCGAAGGTCCTTCTGGAATACAAAACCCTTTTTATTGCTCAGCTTTGAAAAATGTGGCTCAACCCAATGGCTCTACATCTCCTGCCTTTTGAGCACTACTCTTTCAAATTTTAACAACTGGTTTCAGAATCGGAGAAGTATTAATTAGGGCATAATTGTCAAAACAAAATTGCAGTACTGTTGTAAATTACATAGTGGTCACAGCTAGTTCAAAATAGTGTGGATTCAAACTAACTCTCAAGGTGAAAACTTTGTTTGAGTCTGTCTTTCAGACGCTTCATGCAGTGGATGAACACTTAACACACACTGCTTCAACTTCAACATATTGGACCAACAGTTGCTCTACATTAACAAACTATTTGGACACAACTGGTCTCGGAAGGAATAATTCCACCTTTGTTCTCCTGAGGAAGCAGTCGTGATCTAGACTGAAGTTTTTCCCAAATCATTGGCATCATACCAAGTGCCACCAGATTCAGACAAAACTACAATCCTCCTGAACTCCTCTAGTGATGTTTCACCTGCAATGTCATATCAGAAGAAGACGAGACTCATAAATTTAAAAAATCCATTCTCTGTGCACAACTTTACTCACTACCAATTACCCAACACTTTATCTAAACCCTAAGTTCTTTGTTTCTTCTTCTTTCCAGCTGGAACTACACCATCATTTCCTGCCAATATCCGATACTTATCCTTGCGGGTGAAGTCGGTGCATTGAAAGCCTAAGGAATTGGCAAGCATCTTTTGGATGTAATTGGCAACTTCGTGGCTGGTTTTACCACCTGTACATGTCATCTCGATTGGCAGTTGCTCCAAGAATGTGACTTCATATGTCGGGGCTGGATTCATGAAGAAGAAAAAGGGATCCATACCTTTCCAACCCCGAGCTGTTGTCCCATGGAACATTTGTATTTTGATGTTCATGGTCACAGGTACAATGTGGTCTGCAAGCTCTGCAAACAGTGAACTGAATCTCAGAAGAAATGGCTCCCGACATGTTGTACCTTCAGGACACACTGCGAGATCGCCCTCATTCAAGAGGGTAGCCATTGTCACAGCATCCTTATTCCTGCATCGAGTGAGCCGAACTGTCCTAATAGGCGATAGCACTTCAGACAATCGACTAATGCTGTAAGTCACTGCTGATACCTGTCTTCCTGCTGCAATTGACAAGAAGATTGGGTCCAGAAGGGTGCGATGAGAGCACACAAACAGCACCCCACGCTGTCGTCCTCCATTGCTGCTGTCTCCAGGAGTAGTAGTAGCACTGCTACTATTACTACTACTATATGTTGGTGGAATTCCTTTCACTGTCACAGAAACACCAAGAAGCATTGCTACCAATGGTGCCAACCACAGGGGCACTCCAATTCCCACAAACACCCGGATCACTGCAAGTGTAAACCCTATGGGTGTCCATAAAAGAATGGCCAGTGACATGAGTGGCGTTGGCCGACACACCAACCTCCCATCATGAAAAATCAAGGGCTTCAAATACTCATTCTTTGGAACCCTCTTGACGGCCTCATTGCTGGGAACAATGTATGCTTCCTGCATCACATGAGCATGCAATTAGTTCTTCCCACTGTCAGCACACATGCCAGGAGATTACAGCACGAAACAATGCAATCACCAAAAACTTTGTCAAGGTTATAAAGCTTCATTATCAGTCATCATCTGGATTGAGTTCACTGGATTCTCTGATATCTTGAGGAATTAGCCATAGATCTTCATGCAGTTGTATACTTAAATTTCACATCTGGTTTCATGGTCACCAGGTTAAAGGAATTTCTGAAGAGAAAAACACTTGGGAGTTTGTACAAGCTGTTTATAAGACCATGGACAACTCTGATCGGTGTGTCACCAGTACTGATAAAAAGTATCATGTATTGAGCTTCTGACGGGTGTCTAGGGTTTCTGAAAGATGAGGAAGAGATCTAGTACTACAACTTGGGTAAGGCAGACAAGAAGGAACATGAAGATCAGAGCTTCTGATGGGTGCCTAGGGTTTCTGAAAGATGAGGAAGCTGAGAGAAGTACACTCAGGCAAGGCGGACAAGAAGGGACATGAAGATCAGAGCTTCTCGTGATGGGTGTCTAGGGTTTATTATCTTAGATGTGAAAGACTAGACACTCGGCAAAGCTGCAGGCAGATCACAAGCTGGGGTGTGATCTGAATTCATTCTTCTTCAACAAAAGGATTGAGAACAAACAAGCAAGCAAGCTTATGGTTACAAGCTGGCCTTGATACGTACTTTGCAGATTGACATGAAAGGGTAGTCGCTCTCTCTGTCTCCCAACCCAATGTCAGGAGTGTCGTCGGCGAAGAGATTCTTAACAGCAGAGCGTTTGTTCATTCCAACCAGCACACCGGAAGATTCAGCGGCCACAAAGCCAGTAGCGAAACCGCCACTGGTGGCTTGAATCTCCGTGCCCATGACAGCTTCCACGTCCAGATATTCTTTCAGGAACGGCTCGACCATGATGCGAGGGTTTGCCGTCACGACGTACCGCCTACCGCAGGCCACGAACAAACTGTAGCTGCTGGAATGCATGTCCTCCAAGTAAAACTTGGGTAACACTCCTCGCGCAACCGATTCGATGGCCGACACTTTCAGACCCGCAAACGAGACGAAGATGAGGATCTTGATCCCCGCCGACTCAGAAACGAAGTTGTACACCAGCCATGCTAACGGCGACAGAAGCAGGAGAATGGCTGCTCTCAACGGACTTCCCGCCTCAAATGCGATGAGCATGAAGTAGGGGAAAGAGCTTCGTGATCTGAGCAGAGTTCCATCCAAGTCGGATACTATCGTTTGCGCTTCTCGCCCCACGTCCTTCCTGCAGTTGTTGATCACGTCAAATGGCAGCTTATCATGATGATCAGCTGCTGCTGCTGCTGCTGCAGCTGGCCGCCGCCTCCGCCGCCGCCGTGCATGCTGCAGATCACCACCTGCATGATGATACTTGGAAAAAAAACCCATGTTCAACATCATGTTGCAACAGAACCACCGTCGTCAAAACATGACGGCAGATCCCGTTCTTCCAGCTCCAGCAGCCAGTTACCTCCTCTAGAGATCAGATTTGTGAACTTGGCTCCTGCACTCACTGTCGAGTATCAAGCATAAACTGGTGTGTTTGTGTGTGTGTGTGTGTTCTTGCCTGCAATACCCAATGTCCCAAATACTTCTTTGCTGATTCCTTAAAGCTTGCTAGAAGCTCATACTGTTTTGTACTGACTACATGAGCTCCAGCTTATAACCCCACGTGAATATGGTGCAAGAAAAAAAATCAAAACTCATCATCATCATCATCATCATCATCATATTCCTACCATTCTAATCTTTCTTCCTAAATTGTATAACAACCCCTTGAATAAAACAATATTGCAGAAAGCAAGCCAACTGCACTCCATGCATGACTCACGACACCCCCCTGATCCTTTCCAATATACTCCGTGTTTTAGACCTAGCAAAGCTTCAGCTTAAGACCACTTGATCCAGCAGCCAGCCAGCCAGCCAGCTAGCTAGCTTGCTTGCTTGCTTCCCTTAGTTAGTCTCCCCCAGCAGCTTGATACATCTGGCCTTTTCCCCAAAACTTTCTCCAAAACAAGAGTAAGCTGAGCTTCCTCAAAGAAGCTCTCTCTCTCTCTCTCTCTCTCTCTTCTACGTAAGTTTTTTCAGATTTGAAGTAGCAATGCTTAAAACATTAGCTCGAAGATCGTGGGTGGCATCTGTACTGCAACAGCAATGTCAGTGAATAAAAGCAAAAGCCAAGCCAAAGATGAAGTCCTAGCCAAATGGGATTTAAGGGGTGGGAGGGGGGGAGGCGGTTTTCAATGTTTGATTATCTTGTTCAGATAATCAATAATTAATGGTCAATAGTGTTCATAATGTGATCATAAAGTACTTAAGCTTTGAACAACCCTCAAGGTTCGAATATCCTGTTCAAATAACAAAATGTCGATGATGTGATTCTCTTAGTACTACTAAGCTTCGCTGAACACTCTCAAGGTAAGATTATGTTGTTCAAATAATCAAAAATTTGAAGTGTTGATAATGTGATCATAGAGAACTAAGCTTTGAACAACCTTCAAGGTTTGATCATCTTGTTCAAATTAATCGATAATTTAAAATGTTGATAATGTGATCGTTGAGTGCAAAGCTTTGAACTTTCTCAAGGTTTGATTATCTTGTTCAAATAATTGATAAATTAAAATGTTGATAATGTGATCGTTGAGTACTAAGCTTTGAACATTCTCAAGGTTCAATTATTTTGTTCAAATAATCGATACTTTAAAATGTTGATAATGCGATCATTATTGAGTACTAAGCTATGAACATTCTCAAGGTTAGATTATCTTTTTCAAATAATCAATATTTTAAAATGTTGATAATGGGATCATTGAGTACTAAAGTTTTGAACACCTTCAAGGTTCGATTATCTTGTTCAAATAATCAATATTTAAAATTTTGATAAATGTGATCATTGAGTACTAAGCTTTGAACACCCTCGAGGGTTTGATTATCTTGTTCAAATAATCAATAATTTAAAGTGTTGATAAATGTGATCATTGAGTACAAAGCTTTGAACACCCCCTCTCCCCTTGACCAAAACGATTTCTCCACTTATATATTTCATGATTGTTCAGTCAAGAAATACCGATCATCATCAAATTTTGAGAGGGTGATGAGAAAGGGACGACCTTTGACGCCTCGATGATTCAAAACTTTATTCTTAGAGCTAAGTTTTGAATAGTTGAAAGTCAAATTAAGGGGAGAGATGAGAAAGTTTCAAGGTTTGATTATCTTGTTGAAATAATCTATGATTTATAATGTTGATAATATTAACCCAAATGAAGCTTTGAACACTCCCCCCAATGATTCTTCCACTTATCTCATAAATTTATTCATTTCAGAAATACAGCCGAGGCACTTCAATGAGGGTGACAAAGGGAAGGCTATTGAATCATCAATGATTCAAAACGTTACTTCTGAATTTGAGTGAGTTTTGAATAGTCAAGAGTCTGCGTTTTGAATCATTGACAATTGAACAAACAACCAAATGATATGTTAACCATGGAAAGATTTCAGATTAGTGATTATTATTGAGATCTCAATAATCAATTATTGCACCAAGATAATCGAACCTTGAACTTCCGCCCTTTCTTAATTAATTAGCTCAAGCAATCCCAAGAAAAAAAAAAAGAAAAAAGATCAGATGGGTTTCATTTCAGATTATTGATTGATGTCGATTTGAATCCAAATAGTTTCAAGTGTGTGCAATGCGTGTGCAGTTGATGAGATCGAGCTGCAGCAGCGGCGACATGTGCGCACTGCAAGCTCCAGTACCATTCATGTCGCACATGCAATTGCAATGTGGCGCACTGCACACTTCAACAAACAACACCAACAACAACAATGGCAGGTTGATGATTTCGCCACAGCTGCAGCAGCAGCAGCTCCAAAACTAGGGTTTTTGTTTTTGCCATTTTGTCAAGTAGGTGGAATGGCGATCATCCACACAAGAGGAGGCATGAGACAAACTTGGCTAAACGTCAGACTTTAAATTTATTATAAAAAAGAATAATTCTACCTAATTTTGGCGACCTCTAAGAACTCATTGTCTAAATATGGCGACATGTGAATTTTTTCCCTCAATAAATGGCGATTTTTTTTGTATTTTTCTATTGAAAAGAATTTGTACAATTTCACACTTGGTGTTTTTTTTTGGGGTCACCACTTTGCGAAAATTTGACAAAAGAAAATACATTGCTCCAAACCCTCCATCCCTCTCCCAAACCTCCAATAAAATGAAACTCCTTGTGATGGAGTTTTAAAGTTTGTTTGGGTTTTTCAAATTTTTTTTTGAAGATAATGGAAACCTAATCTTGTAACTTTTCCTACGAGGACCAAATGGAGCGCGAGAAAAGATAAAAACAACCTAACTCTAATTTCATACTAGAATATATTTGAGAAATGGAAAAATGGATGGTTTTCTTATGGTGCTTTACTACAAACAAACACACAAAAGGTGAACAACTTAATCTTTCAAGTTTTCATTGTACGATTGAGTTATATATCATTTGGTCATTTAAGTTTATGTTGTATGAGTAACATTGTGAATGATGTCAACTCCACAACAATAAAATTAGGGTTAATAATGCTAGAGCTTTTAGGATAGAATAATACGTAAGTCTTGTTGTTGTGATGGTGGTGGTGGTTTGTCAAAACTCTCAAAGGTTAGGGTTGTGTAATTTGGAGCATGCAAATAGGTGTTGTTTGCTTTGGAGTGATTATTTCTATCAAGGTAAGTACGTAAGTGGGTGGGTAAGGTTTTTCAAGGTGGATGACTTTTGAGGCTACAACATTCATTCATTCATTCATTCATTCGAGTAAAAACACAAAGGTAACATGAGTATATATTGTACTCTATTACAAAAAAAAAAACAAAAAAGGTCCGGGTGGTTGGAGGGGGGGAATCAGGGCAAGAAGGAAGAAAGACCCAAGACAT
>Ga0116227_10001642_pt1 | contig 50385 bp, 30 predicted proteins | sample S1TSphgellanicum_FD_89693 | JGI IMG/M metagenome (GOLD analysis project Ga0116227, IMG submission 89693) | Host-associated microbial communities from peat moss isolated from Minnesota, USA - S1T2_Fb - Sphagnum magellanicum MG | ecosystem: Host-associated > Plants > Peat moss > Unclassified...
GAATCTTAAGACCCTAGGGTTTAGGGTTTAGTCGACCCTAGCTTTTCTTGAGTTGAGTCTAGTTTTGAATCTTAAGACCCTAGGGTTTAGGGTTTAGTCGACCCTAGCTTTTCTTGAGTTGAGAGTCTAGTTTTGAATCTTAAGGTGGGATCTTTTGTCCGGTATAGGTTTTATGGTGGTTCTAAGAATCAAATGCACATTCAAATTCTATTCAAACCTCAAAACTAGCCAACATTGGTTCTTTACCACCATTATCACCTAAGAAACCTAGAGGTAATCTATCCTTTCCCAAAATACAAGCAAATTGGCATACTAGCCCAATTGTTTGTAATGGATGAAGACTTGTTGTATTTTTATGTTATCTTTGGACATCATGCTAATATGTGTTATTAAGATTTTGAAGAATATTTTGTGACCCACACATCTAGAGGATTTTAATGTCACATTTTATTTTATTTTTAAAAATCTTTTCTCCACCTTAGTTCCTTTTTTTATTTCATTAAATAATATTTAAAAATAATAGAACAAGTCTTCATTCATATTTTAGTAATTCCCAATATGGTTTTCCTTGAGCTTTGTGGCATTATATATTTTTATGTTGAAGGGGGAATTTAAAGACATCATGAACAACCCATCCGGCCTCCTATCATTCCTTTTCCTTGATAGACACATTCTTAGTTTCAATTATGATATTTTCCATTGTATTCTTGTCCCATAGCAAACCAACCTAATGGTTACCTATGTACCAATATTTGTTTTTTGGCAAAATATCTATCACCACTTGGCGAAAATTGTAATTTTTTAATTTTTTTTTGTAAATGGTTTTTTGGGTTTTAGAAGTTCACCATAATTCAAAAAGAGATTTTTTAAAAATCACCAGATTTATAAAAATCAAGTTCCAAAAAGTCTGGATATTTCTGAAATTTTTTTTTTAAAAAAAATTTGGAGAATTTCAACATTTCTGAAAATAATATAATTAGTGTCAAACTGGCAACTGGCCCAGGTACTAGGGGTAACTAGTACAGAACGACAGAACGACCCGGTCGTTCGCAGGTTGAATGACATCTGGTAATGAGAAAGCAGACAAAATTACAACTAAGAAAAAGAAATGCTGAAGACAGAGTGATAGTACAAGCAGGACATCAGCCCTTAGTCATGGGAGTTGCAGACAGGACATGAAACAGGACTTGTGTCCTTTCATTCTCCATTTTCATTCATTTCTCATTGTAGTGGACTGTTCTGTTGCAATAAAAAAAGCTTTGTAGGGTTAGGGTTTAGGGCTTTTTTAGGGTTTGTTTAGGGTTTAAGATTCAGAAAGCACACACACACACACATATATATATGTCAGGGTTTAGGGCATTTTAGGGTTTGTTTAGGGTTTAGGGTTGAGAAAGCATATATATAGGACAGGGTCTTCCTGGGGGTGAATATGGTGGACACATACACATTGTGTGAAAGTGGCATAAGGAGGAAACCAAATTACCCATGGGCCAGCACAATTTGCTGTGTGCATGCATGTGTGTCTGGCATAGATAGTACACCAGACACACACCTTGTGAGCTCTCATAGGGAAGGACCTTATTTCTTGATGTCCCTTTGCAAACCAGAGGGGATGATGATGAGCTTTAGCATAGAAGTATTGTAATGTATCTGTACCTTAGATCTAGTCAGAGTACACTGCAAAAATGTGGCAAGTTATATGTGATGGAGAAGTACATTCCTTTGTTGGCTAGTTCTTCCTAATTTTTTTCATAACCCAGGTGGTAGGGTTATTGTGAAATTGTGTTTTTCAGTCTCACCAAGGTTAAAGTATAATTGGGTTTTGATTTTTATTTATTTTTTAAAAATCTGCCCTAGTATCAATAACCAATAGCCCCAATTACCAATTTCTAGGGGTTTTTTTTTCCCCTAATGCCCACCTATTTATGCATAATGGTCAGTTTTGAAACTCCCAACCTAGAACCATAATGTCCAAATAGGTTTAGTAGTTAATTTAGCAATGTTTTTTTTTTTGGTTGAAAAGTTGCCAAAAGGTGACATGCAAGGGGGACCTACAATAGCCACCCCATTGTAAAACCAAGCCCCAAACTTGGGCCATATCGTTGCCTAGTGACAATTGGCATAATTTCCATTTTGTAGAAACCTTAAACCCTAATCTTGTCGTTATCTCTATCCTTGTCGCCTCCTACTCCCCATGATCACAACCATCATGTAGGAGCTCTTCACCATCATGCATTGCACCTTTCAAGCACATTCATCAACACCAATGACATGAGAATCTTAGAATTTGCTTGCTCCTTACAACAACAACACAATTAAAATTCGCCAACACTTTTAGTGCATTGGGATTATGTAAAATCCATTGTGTATAACATAATGTTGCAAAATGCGCAATGATAGTAGTTAAGTTTTAACTTTGCCAAGGTCAATTATTGCAAGTTGCAATGTATCATTTATGTTTGTATATTTGTTTCATAGATTCTAAGAATTAATGGTTGAATTGGATTTGAAGCCTAGGCAACTCGGGGAAGATTTTACAACATACGAGATGTGAACAATCAAAAATAATGTCAACATTTGATCATTGGCAAATTTGGGGAATGCTTGCAAGTTGCAAGTTTTAACAACCATCTAATTTTGAATGTTGATATTTGAAAACAAGCTTTGGGAATTTGGATTTTGTGGATTTTGGGTCTTCATTGTTTGACTTTTCAAACTTTTAGAATTGAAAGTCTAGACTTTGTCATTCCAAAACCTAAGTATGGTTTAAACATTATAAGGTTTTGCTATGAATATTATGCACATGAAACTTGTTACATTCAAGTTTCAAAATCAAATTTCTTTAGTTGCAATTAGGATTCAAGAATCATGAGTCATTAGTGGTCATTTGACTTTCAAGAGTTAAAAATCCTTAATGCACACTATTTAGTTTGGGTTAGGGATTAATGGCACACTTTAGATTATAGAGGTCACACTTTAGGTTGGTTCATCTAGACAAGGGTCCATGTTGTGTGACTTTGCAATGTGCATTTTGCCATCTAGTTGACTATCCACTACTCACTCAAATGTATCTCCTACCCTTCCTCCCTAAGCCCTCCCTGGGCAGCATTTCCAAATTTTCCATTTTAGATCATTCCATCCATGTAGATGGGAAATACTTTGCCACATAAATAAAACATATATATGCATGGCAAGAATATACGGCCAACGTGGCAAACATCTTTTGTCTAGGTGTCACGAATATTCTTGCCATGTGGTAAGAATGTACTTGAAATTTTTTTTCATGTTCACTATAACTAGGCTCACATGCTCACAACTCACATTCACAAGCTCATGCACTCACTTGATAATTACACTACATCATGTGATTGTTTTTGTGAAAGATGAAAGTAACAACTTGGGATTTATGGATATAACATTGCAATCTATTATTGATTGTGAAACTTTGAAGTTTTTGCGAGTTTATGAAGGTACTTGCTTTGGGCTACAATGACTAAAGCATGCCAATATGCAACAAATGATGATAACCTAGTTTTTATGAATTTGACTTTGGTGAGTGAAAAAACTTAACTAGTTTACAAAAAATAATTACATGGACAAAAAATTGAAGGAAACAATGGTAGGAAAGAAAAAAGTCCTACATTGAAAGTGGGAAATAACATTAAAAGTTGAACTTTGTCAAAACAAGGTTTGCTAACAAAGTTATAATGTTTGAAAAGACATTAAAATTTAAACAAATTATTTTATTATGTTATGGGAAGTAGAATACACCAAGTTTGCAACATTGAGTCCCAAAAGCCCAAATGTGGGCCATTGTTGAAGCTATTAGTCCTTATTTAAATCTTGTGGTGAATGCATGTGTGATGAATCAATCCAAAGGTCAATGGTTGTTGTCTAATGCTTTAAATATTGTAATTAACTTGATTGACATTGGAATTTGAACCAAATCCCATTGTTGATGGGGAGAAAAAACATGTGGCATGAGGTTATGAAGGTGATAAAACCATTCTTGTAATTTTTGAAATCATTTGATTCGTGTCCAGTTCACAAGATGTTGACCCTAATGTTGGATCCCCATTTCAAATCCTTGTAGGATGTTGAAAACTATGTGGGGATCGCAAATGCAATTTGCCTTGTAGTTAAATATGATGTGAAAGAAGTCATCCCCTTTTAACAACATTTTTTGAACAATTAAACCTTACTATTTAAGCCTAAGTATTTGATCTAGTTGATGGATCGACTTTTGAAAGTGAAGATGAAAAAACTAAAATGTTCGGTATTGGGGCATCCATGAAAGAAGCTTCACGAACATTGGTTATTAGTGAGTTTTTTTGTTTCAAATGATACTAACCTTTTATCTATGTGTGCAAATTCATTAGCTTGGTGCAAATCCATGAGGATCATTTTTTGAATGTAGGTTTCTTTGCCAAACGAATTCTTGGGATACCCAAATCTCAAATTCAAACAAAAAAAATATTTAGTTTGATTGATGTCTTGACAACTATGAAGCATTGTAATTTACAAATGGAATATTTGAATTAGATTATCCTAGTGACCAAAAAAAATTTGATGTCTTGTGCTTGAATTATACACCAAATGCAAACCTAAAAAGTTATATGAAGGCTAAAGGTGTTGTAGTCAAGGAAAATTATTAGTTGATTAAAGAAGTTGAATATTTTAAAGAGCTACACGTTGATGAAGATTAGGTGATTCATCTAAAACTTAAACTTTAATCATTTGTTTTTCTTTTTTTATTTTCTTTCCATTTAACCTTGACCTTAATTTTTTTCTATCCACGTTTGATATTACATAGATATTTATTTCTAAAAGTTGGTAATCGAGTTGTTGGGAACTATTGATTTTTTCTTGGGTTCTATGTGTGTGAGGTTGGGGTGGCTTTGTGTTTATGTGGATGTTGGTTTTTTTGGCAGGCAACTTGCATTGCAATGGGCAAAGTTCTTTAAAGAAGTGGGGGTTCAATGTTTGAATATTTGTCTTTGCACAACTAAGACGTGAAATTTGTTATAGATAATGTGTATGTACATGTGAAGGTTACCATGAATTTGAAAACTGACAAATACATAATTGATAATAAATGGAAAATTGCCATGTATCACAATTGTACAAGGAATTTTTTTAATATCAAGACGCATATTCAGCTATTAATTTTTTCAAAAAAATATGCTCTATTCATATCTTTAGAACTAATCTAAAACATAAGAACCAGCCAACTGATACCAACGTTGGGCAATTTTTGACTTTTATGAAAAACCTCCAATTCTAGTTGTTATTTATAAATAAAGACAATTTCGGTATTAGTTCCTCACAAAAATGGAGCCTTGAATCTGGTTCTAGGTCAACTTCTTTGAAAAAATAATTTTTGATTCCAATTTTGAATATTAAACCTAGTTATAGTCTACAATAGGACCTCTTTAAAAGGTACAACCTATATAAAGTACACCTCCACAAATAGTACAAAATTTTTAAAATAGCGCAAACCCCTTTATTTATCTATATTCAAACCTTTCTACAAGAAGTACACCTCCATTAGGTACTGAAAATACACCAACTTGAGGCCACGGAGTGGTCACGAAGTTTCGTATAAGATACATCTATCTTTATTTGGCACTAATTGTTCTTGCTAACAATGGAGCTTGAGAAGAAGAAACGGAAGGTGGTGGATATGAATACGAAACTAGCCATTGTTAAGCATCTTGATGAAGGACATAGCATCAGAACTACTGTTGATAAGTTTAGCGTTTCCAAAGGAACAGTCCAAGCTGCTCATGGGAACAGAGACTTGATATAAAAGGAAGTAGAAGGTAATTGTTCCTTATCAAAAGCAAGAATTGTCAAGCAGAGTGACGTTAATGTTATCTTATGGAGATGGTTCGCAACAACTTGTGCGAAAGGATATCCAATAAGTGGACCAATCTTGCAAGGGAAGGCCAAGCAAATTGCTAGTGAACTACGAATCGAAGGTGGTGACTTCTCAACTTCGGAAAGGTGGTTGTAGAAATGGAAATAACATAACAATGTCCGATTGTATAAGATCAGCGGAAAATCTAGAAATGTCGACCTTGAGCGCGCTAAACAATGGAAATTGTCTTTAAAATATCTTCTGATTGGATATGATCTAAAAAATGTGTTTAATATGGATGAAACATGTTTTTTCTTTCGTGCGTTGCTAGATTCAACTTTAAGTCATGTCAAATAGTCGTGCAAGGGTGGAAAACAAGGAAAGGATCAGATCATAGTGGTCTTGACGTGTTCTGCACTGGGAGAGAAATTGCCGCCATGGATAATCGGCAAATCCAAGAACCCAAGAGCATTTCACGGACAAGACATGAACAAATTGAAAGTCAAATATACAAACAATGCGAAAGCTTGGATGACGAATCTGATCTTCAATCAATACCTGAAAGAGCTTGATGAATACTTCAAAAGAAAAGGGCGCAAGATTGTGTTTTTTCTTGATAACGCTCCAATGCATATTGTTGATGAGGCCACCAATTTGACAAACGTTGAACTGCGCTATTTCCCGCCAAATCTGACCTTAGTTCTCTAGCCCCTTGACATTAGCATCATTTGAAATTTGAAGGCACTATCCCGAAAATTTGAAATCTTGTCCATATTGGACAACATCAATGATTCACTACATGCATTGGACCTTGTCAGAAAGCTGAGTGTTTTAGATACTATCAAATTCATTGACAAATCATGGTCAATGGTGAAAGCTGAGACAATCCAAAAGTGCTTCTCTAAATGCGACTTTGTTATCAATGGAGAAGAGGCTCAAAAGCTCAATGAGATTGTTACACAAGAAGAAGAGCTCGCAACGCTTGCAGTTAGAATCGACATCCCACGACCCAATCTTGTCATTGAGGAGCAGTTACCAGAGTTCAAGATTGTTGAGGAACAAAACCTTATCCATCAACTGGTTGAAGAGCACACTGACGTAGTTGATGATGACAAAATAAAAGAAATAGTGATAAAATTGGAAGACTTGGAACAACCTGAAGTTCCAAAAGTCGTTTCTATCGCATAAGCAAGAGACATGGTAACTCAATTGATTTCGTTCACGAAAGTGCATTCACTTTTCAATGAGGAGCTCGATTTATTTAGCTTGAATGCGACTCATAAAGACCTTTATAATTCTACTTTAAAGCAATCAAAGGTACATCAATACTTTCAACAATCGAATAAACTTAAAGAACTACAATTGCAAGAAAACAACAGTTTCAAACTTTGGGTTGAAGGTTAGGGATTCTTCTTAGGATTAGGGTTTCTCTACATAAAGTACACCTACCCTATAAGGTACAAGACGATTTTTTTTTGGAGCAAATAGGGTGTACTTTATATGGAGGTTCTACTGTAGTTTTTTGTAACCTGGATAGGAATTGATGGTTAACAACTGATTAGCCCTTAGTTCTAGTTTTTTTTTCTTTTTTTCTTTTTTTTCCAAAAATTTTGGTTCTGATTCCAGTTCTAAACAAAAGTGTAATCAAGGTTCTGGTTCTTATTCAGTTCTGGTTGCATAACCAGTTCTAAAAATCAAACCCAGCTCTGGTTCAATTTTCACTAACTGGAACTGGGACCGGTGGTTTTCACTAGCCAAGCCAGGTACCTGCCCAACACTTTGTTAGTACATAGCTAATCCAATGCAATTAGCTATGGGACAAGAGTACAAGGAAAAGAAATATTTCCAGTCCACATATCATCCATTGCGGATAGTGTGCAGGTTCACTCTGGCCTTGGATGCAAGTAATGAATTGCACATTCTCTTGACATATGGTTAACATAGATGATGTCCATTGTTCTAATTTTTGCATGTCACTCTTTCTTTCTATAAGAAAGACCAAAACCAATCATCACAAAAATACGTGGCATCAGGGGTTTGTGAAAAACAATTGTGCTCTTATGAGAATGAAAACTCCTATTTTGAGAGTCTCAAAAGTGTTTGAATTTTAATGTGATGAGCCAATAAAAGAAGTTGATTGTAATAAATTAAAAAAATTGAACTAATTGAGATACATAATTCTTACTTGGACTCTTCCCACAAAAAATATGACATGTTTTACCTTTATCAACCTACTTACCCAGGTGTTCATTTCCATGGTTCTGTAAGCTTAGAACAGAATAGGGTGGTTGCAAATCTCCCCAGGTCTGCACTAATGTCCGGAACTGTTGTTGTTGGCTCTGCCCAGAGGGAAGAGAGACTTCACATTCACATAGGAATTTGGATACAATTTCAGTAATCTCCATGCAGAACAAACCACAATCTAGCTCTTTCGCACTTGGGTTTCAGCACAACATACAACATAGGCAAGGGTCGTACTCACGCCTGGGCCTGAACTTAACTTCACCCACTTTCATTTGATACACCAGGGCAGTTGTCCTCGAGAGTAGAGAGATCTTCAAGGTTATGACTTTGTGTCACTGGTACCTGGTACCTAGCTTATCCTCGTCTCTCTTTGTCAACAGCTTGATTCAATTTTCCACTAGTTTTTGTAATTTCTTTGGTGTTGCATGATGTTTACAAGCTGAAGAGAGATTCGCGGTCTCATTCAAAGAACATGGGCTCTGAAGCATCAATTAACTCTGGAGTGTTATCCTTCTGTATTTCAATGTATAGCCTACTACAGTTACAAGCTAGCCCTGTTGCCCACCAAATATGAGCCCTATTTTACAACATTCTGGAGATCTAGGTCACCCAAAAGCTTAGCAGTAGTCTCCGGGGCCTATTTAATCTGGTTTCTACCTCTACAGATTCCTCCTGCTCCAGGGAATATCCTAGTCCTTTGTACAGGGCTAAAGCTGGTGGATTATTAGCTTCCACATGCACATACAGAATCCTCAAATGCATCTGCTTTGCCACCTGCAGGAGATACACATAAGCACAGACATGCTCCCCAAATCATTAGAATGTACAAGCCATCTAGAGAAGCAAATGAATGCATGCAATTGTTTCAACCCAGAAGGATCATTGTCAACAGTGACAATTGTCTTGAAGCAGAAAAACACCAGTGTCTGCTTTTCAAAATTGTCTGCCCTGCTGAAAGCAAGAGTGGACATTAAAATTCAGATTTAGAAGAACCAAAGAACCTTTATAGAGAAACTAATGATATCTATGAGAATACAGAGAAAACTCCACAACACTTTGTACTATTCTGTCAGTTCCACCAAAAGCAAGACTAACACAACAAGTAGTCATAATCTATAAGTGTCCCTCACAGAGAATCAGACCATCACCTATATCATGAATAGCAGTGACATACTGCTATCACTGCTTGCTAACCTCATTAGCTCCTGACACTGTGTGTAGATAAGTATATAGTGATCTGCCCAAATTCTGGGCAAACCAATTACAAACATCATGGCAAGGCTATAGTCATGATGTTGGCTAGCACTCAAGAGACAATGAAATGATGACAAACAACTCTCTCAATTATGGTCAACATAGTACTGTGACTTCATTCATTCAAGCCAGACAAATAAGAACTTGCTTAAGAAGCTGCAAGACTTCAAGTTGAGGGGTTAAAATTTTATTTTAGACAATTGTGACCCAATCAAGCAGAGTACAAAATTTGTCAAATGGAAATAGTCTACACTTACAAATTATTCAGGCTTCCAACAGAAATGACCAAAGAGTTTCCAGAACACTAATCAAAGCATTTGGAGTGTCTGAGTACCTGCAAAGCTGCCTGCATAAGTGCTTTTGCAACACCTTGTTGACGTGCTCTCTTAACCACACACAAATTGAAGATGTAGCCTTGCTCCAATGTGCTCTCCACCTCTAAAGGTAAAACATCGTCCAAAGTCTTTGCCTTACTAATCTGCCCAGCAACACAGAGCCCACAGATCTAGAATTGCTTATATCTGTCATGTCTGCTGGTATATTGATGGAGTCCTAACAGAACATTGAGTGCTAAGAGGACAGATTCTGCTGATCAAAAAACAGTATTGCTTGAACATAGCTCAAAATTTTCTAAGTGTTCCAGAACTCTGTGGAGAACTCCAAAAGCTCAAGACTGCTTTCCCCACTCTTAAATGGCTGTGGTAGGCTGGTTCTTAAGAGAGATACATCCAGGACCTTCCCCAAAAACACCCAAGAACTAGATACATAATCTTGGGGTAGGAAGACCCAGCTAGCCTGCAGGTTCTGGGAAGGATCTGATGAACATTTACACTGTCCCTCCTTGGATGGACAGCATGGAAATTGTCATGAGAGCCTAAAGAGATCCCATCAAACTAGAATCAGTTCTCAGAGTTATTTTAGGCACTGAGAAGGTCATGGGCCATTACACCCACCTGCTTCTGCTGTTTGCCCGAGTGGGCTACAGAATACAGCTGGAAGGTGACAAGGTTCACATCTGCAGTAGGTTGTGTCCCTGTTCCATCCTTGATATCCCATCCTCCCCTATCAGCAATCCACCTTGTCCTAATGACACTCAGATACTATGCTGAACTCAAGGTATGTTTCTTTTCTCCAAAGAGTGCAGTACTCTGCCCCAGAATTAATTGTTTCAAGACAGTGACCAGTGATGTAAAGCTCTGGAGTAAAAGCTTTAGCCCAACAATTTTCCAGCGTAGAAAGGCATGGCCCACTACTGACTGGGCCTCATAGAAGGGGATTGATAACATAATATCAGGCTACAGCAGCCAAAGTCTTGATCTGCAGCAAGACTCAAACAAAACAGTTTGATGCCTTAACTTGGATGTCCAAGGTGCCATGGCAATCAAAGCATTTGACTTCCCAACTTCCATTGAACTGAGCTCAGGGAGACCAAAAGAAACAGAATGGTTTGATGCCTTACTTGGATGTCCAAGGTGCCAATGGCAACCAAAGCATTTGACTTCCCAACTTCCATTGAACTGAGCTCTGGGGGTGCCAAAAGAGATCGCATTGCTGTATCAGCAATTCCTACCCCAGGTGCTGAAAGAAGAAAAGAATCCAGTGCAGATCGCTCACAGACAGCTAGCAAGCACTTCACCCGCATGCCTAGAGCCTGAATTCTGATCTCCTGCAACCAATTTCCAATTACAGTTGCTTCTCAGTCATTTCATCCCCATCTTAAACACAAACTAGAAAGGAATCTATAGCTTCAACAAGGCTTCAAGAGAGCAGATGCATTTAGCTTTTTGCTGCAAGTAAAGCGGATTTAGGTGCATTGCAGTAAACTAAAAGTATACTGCTGAAGAAGGCTAGTTCTAAATACCCGATTGAATTCTGATTTTGTTCTTGTCTTCAGCAGATCTGCTACTTGAAAATTGTGAGCAACCCGCTCTTTGACTGCCTCCACACCCTCTGTATACTTCTCAACAAGCTGAGGGTACACGTAGAACACCTGGGCCCTCAATGTGGCTGCCGCAAGAAGCTCCTCTGAGGTTGATGCAGTAAGTACCCAAAATTTGAGAGAGGGACTGGTCTTTGTCTCCAGACAGGGGTTGGTCAACAAGCTTGGCTTTTGGGCAGCGATTCTTGGAGGCCTGGGGACAGCACAGGCTGAAGGGGACGTCGCTCCATCCACTTTCCTCTGTTGCCTGAAACCTCACAGGCAGAGCCTTAGGTCAAATCTCTCCTGATCAACTACCATCAGCTGATCAAACAACGTTCAGTTCACGTTGTTGAACGAGGGTTTTGCAACAAGAAGCCATCTGCTGAGAAACCGAGAGGAAAAAAACATGGCAAACTAAGAGATTCAGATTTGTTGCCAAGTTTCGAATTCCAGGTTCTGCAACATAAGTTATGCGGCTGCTGCTCAATTCGCGAGATCCACGCTGGTGTACAAAATGGCAACAAACAACGGCCAAAAAAACCCGATTCGAAATGGCAAGCAGCCAGACAGAGCGGAGTACTTAGTCCGTCCTCAATATGTTTGCGATGAAATAAAGACCAGCCAAAGACCCCCCCCAAAAAATAATAATAATAACAACAACAACAACAATCGAGAAGAGTGAAAGATTTCCCCAGGCGAAGAACAGGGGAGAAGCAAAACCTTGTGATAGCAAAGCACCATTGTCGCTCCAGGCGAGAACACTGCGAATTCCCACACAATAATAGTCCTTGCCAAGGACTAAAGCTACACAACCCCACCTCCCCACGCCTCGACGACTCTTCTTCACCTCCACAGCCACCACCTGCGTTACTCCAGAGGCTAGCACACAAGCGTACATGTGACGACGAGAGCTGCGACGAGAGGTGAGCGTGAGTGGTGGTGGGCGCAACAGCAACAGCCATTGCTCCTGGCAACACCTCTCACCGGAAACAGCCACAAAAGATTGAAAGGGGCGGATGGGGGGGGTGGGGGGGGGGAATTGGGTGGGAGGTTGGGGGAAACTTAGTACATAAGAGCATCTGTAATGGTGCTCAGTATATCAAGCTGCAAAAATATTTCTCACATTCAAGTTTAGTTAAGTGTTCTCTTCTCTTTTCTAATCCAACCCATAAACTAAAACTGGGACTGCAAACAGGTACAAGAGTAGGTACTAATAGCAACTCACCTGGACCAAGCAACCTAGCCAATCAACAGCAGGTGTTGTGCTTTGCTGTGTCCTTTTACCAGCCTCAGCAAACTAAGCAAAAATGATGAGCCAGAACCATTTTTGTGAGCCAAACCTACCCACATGTTTTGACTTTTTTCTCCTCCAATTGTAATTTGCAGGGTTACATACTGAGAACCATTGGAGTTGCTCTAAATTTAAAAAGTTGCAATGCTTCTGCCATTCTTGGTTTGCACATCTATCTATGAAGCATGGTGTGTTGATGAAAAGTTGCCAAACGTCAACAAAACAAAGCACCCAACAAAGGGCAAGAAAAAGGTACAAGATCGATGGACCCAAGTTCATGTCAAAAGAAGAAACCACCAACTGGGGCATATCACAAGGGGAACATGAACAAATCAAGGACTCAAATGTCTCCTCGCAAGGAGCATATCATAGAAGAAGAGGGGAGATGTTATAACATTTATCCTAGAAAAACCTTCACCTATAATAACAACACATTTTGAAATAGAGCATACACTCGTTGCAACATCACCAACACCTTCTACCTATAAAATGACACAAAATTGAAAGAGGAGGGCTTTTAAAGCTTTTCATGCTCCATGTCATGTCAATGAAAAAAATTGTTGGCCTACTAATGCAAACACTCAAACACCTTTATGGTTAGAGGAAAAATTGGTCCATTGGTATCGATCACAATAAAGGTCATCTTTAGCTTGAGCTGCAATTGTAATGCCAAGCCCATGAAATAGAGCTACTCACAAATCCAAACATATTCAAATGGGGTTAATGATGACGATGTCAACCAATGTCCGAACACCATTCACCAAAACCATAATGTTGATTCACCAACTCGAAGACTAAAAACTAAACAATGAAAGAACATGGATCTACTTACATAAATGTGAAATCATGCATCCTTCACAATAGACATAAAGGCATCATGCACAACATCACAGGAAATCATTCTTTCACCACCATGGGCGCAATGAAGAAGGTGCATCCCCATAGGGTCCAAAGTTGATCACAAATGTAATGTGACTAACCAAGGGTTAAGGGGTGGGAAAAGCCCAACCAAATGTGCAATGTAGTGGAAAAAGCTTTTGAAGTTAAACAAAAAAAGGAATCATTAGATGAGTAGACAACCATACACCTACAATGGGCCTCGCATAAGATCTCAAGCATGCCTCATGTGAATCAAAAAACAAATTAAAGATGATGCCAAAAAAAATGGTCATAAAATATTTCTAAAATATTTTCATGAAGTCGACATACTCCTCTCTCTATCAACTACTTAAAAAGGGGTACGTATGTCACTTCCATTAGGGGGAAAAACTCCCATGCCAACTTTAAATGGGCGTAAAAGGATAATGAATTTGAGTTGCTCACTCCTATCACCTCAAATAAAAATGGGTGAGAATTCAACATGAACTTAAAGGCAATGATGAAGGCAACAATAGCCCAATTCCCCAAATAGGCTGATGGAATTATGTTTTATGCAAAAATGAGGCTTAATTTTCCATTAAAAATGGGGAGACAAACTTGTCATTTGGCTAAAAGAGCTTGAAGGCACTCAAAACAACATGGGCCCAAAAGCTTTTAAAACATTCCCAACAAAGTCAAATTGAAAGTGGAAAGTTCATTTCAAAAACTTAAAAGAAGGGGAAAACAACGGAACAAATAAAAAGGCCTCTTAGCAAAACACCAAGAAAGGATTTCAAATGCTACACAGACATCCTTTAACCTAAGGAATGCATCAACATGATGAACATCCTCATCCAAAGTCTCCTACAAAAAGGATGAGGAAAAGGAACCAAAACTGAAAGGGACACCTAAGATCTTAATGTTGTCCATAAAACAACAAAAATCAACTAGAAGGGTGAACCCAAAAAGAATTTTTAATTTTTTTTACTAGAAATTTTGGTAAAAAAAAACCCATTTTGGACAAGTGTCAAAAAAGCCTTTCAATCATTTTAGACAAGTTGTTTTGAACCTATCCATTATGATTTAACCGTGTATTTTTTTACTAGGCCTAAGTTGACATTTTCGACTAGTCATTTCAACTAGTATTTTTAACTGGTTAATACAACAATCGAATGACTTTTTAACTAGTCAAACACCATTTTGATTAGGCAAATGCCATGTGACATTTAAACACTAATCACCTAAATTAAGCCACATGGCATCTAAACATTGGCCATCTAGTCTATGTCATGTGGCATTTAAACATTGGCCACTAGGTTATGCCACGTGGATATAAACTAAGCAACCTAGGTTAAGCCTAAAATTAGATACCTATTCCTAAGGTCTCTATGTTTAGGAATTTATAACCTAAGCTCCTAGGCCTAGGTCTAGGAGCTTATAACTAACAACTAGGTAAAAAAGCCTAAAGTAGGCTAATGCAACCTAAGTTATGACCTTTAGTAGGCTTAAATGTACACCACCTAGATTAAGTTTACACCTCAATGACCTAGGTAAGAAAATTTTATTTCATTTTGAATTTGGCCTTTAAGGTTGAGCCTTTTCAATTGGTTCATCCCAAGTGGCCTTCCTTTTTAAAATATTTCTTATGTCTTGGATGCTTATGGTGCATCTATTTATATTGCTCATCATTTGGAAAAGATGACAAACAATATGGGGACAAACTTTTGGAAGGGAAAAACATTTTCATATCCACACAACATTGAGGCCTTTTAATTCACACAACATTATTCTTAAATAACTATGTAAGATACATAAATTAAGTAAATAAATAAATAAAAAGGTAGGTAAATATGTATGTTAATTAAGTTACCTACATCTGGGTCAACTATGTTGGTGCAAGGGGGGGGTGTCATCCTTGGCATTTATGGGATCAAGGATTTATGGGTAATGGGAAGGAGGTTTTTGATGTGGGGGCGTTAAAGCATTCCGGTGCTACATTACATTATGCATAGGAATCACAAGTTTTGGCCACAACTTTGGGTGCTAGGGATGTGTCATCATTTTAGCCCAAAGTATAGGAGACCGCAAAATCATGGGAACCAAATATTGGTCCTATAGTTACAAGAAATGAGGTGCATGAAGTATGATAGCTATTGTAGGATTATGTTGGTTGTTTTGCCTTTAGTTTGAAGGAATTGAGACAATTGAAAGGACAAGAAGTTTGAATTATATTGGAGGATGATAATTTTATTTTCAAACGACCTTATAGGTTGAATGAAATGGAGAAGGCCTTGGTTCAAGCTCAAACAACAGAGTTGTTAGATGCAAATTTAGTGGAACTGTCGAAAAGTGATTATGCCTTAACCATAGTGATGCCAAAAAGGATATTTTTGGCAATTGGATGGAACAGCACATGTGCGGGGATTACCACCCAGTCAACAAACACACACATTTAAACAAATATGCCATGCCCTTATTAGAAGAGGTCTTTGATGCCCTTGATTAGGCCAAGGTTTTTAATATTTTGGACTTGAAATCTAGCTACCATCAATTGCCATTAAGGGAGGGTGACAAGGTTAAAACAACATTTTGGGGAATTGATCCTCATGGGAAGGATTGTTTATACCAATGGCATTTTTTGCCATTTGGTTTGAAAAATGCCTTTATAGAATTTCAGAAGGTGATGGATTGAGTGTTGGTAGGACTTGGTTTTGCCAAGTGCTACATCGATGACATTATCATCTTCAGCTTGACATCAAGGGATCACATGCATCATTTGTAGGAGGTATTTGGAAGACTTAAATATCATAACCTTAAGTTTCATCCAAGCAAGTGCAGGATTTTCTAGACATAAATGGAATACCTGGCTCACATGATTTATTCAAGTGGATTGGGGGTACAAAAGGCCAAGATTGAGGCCATTTCATAGGTACCTTAGCTAACAAATGTTAATCGATTACAAGCTTTCCTAGGCTTGTGTAATTATTATTGAAATTTTGTTAAAGGATTTAGCAACATTGTTAAACCTTTAATTAGGTTGATGCAAATTGATTAAAAGTACGTTTGGGGTGAGGAGCAAGAACAGACATTTCAAGAATTGAAGGTTCAACTTTCCTTAGCCCCATTTTGAAACGACCCATTCAAAGACATCCTTTTCGGTTGCATTCTGATTAGAATACTGTAGGGCTGGGAGTCGTGCTTACCCAACTAGATGAATGGTTGGGAATTTGTGGTGGCATATGTCAGTTGATCCAACAACAAAACAGAAGCAAAATATAGGTCACTTGAAGGGGAGTGCCTCACTAGTGTTTGGGCAATTTTTTCTTTTAGGTGTTATCTATATGGTAGCCCATTTATTTTGGTTACTAATCACTAGCCCTTGAAGTTTTTTATGGAATTAGATTGATTTATAGGAAAGTTAGCCAAATTGACACTTATCTTTTACGAGTACAATTTTGATATTGTTCACAGGGCTAGTAAGATTAATTGGGATGCCAATGGGTTGAGTCAATACACAAGTTATAATGAGGAGGATACCATAGGGGTGAGGTGGCATGGAAAGGTGGATTTGGAAGCAATATCAGGATGGCATGCCTATGCATACCTAAGTATTTTGTTGGGATGTTTTGGGGATGTACCCTAGGGCAACATGGGCAATGGAAATTCCCACATTGATGATGATGAGCCAGAGGGCAACAGTGCCTTAGACATCCATCTAGATTTACTTGTTATGGCATATCTACGGGCAAGTGAGGTTTCAATGGATTGACACCCAAGGAGTGGGATCAAGTTGTCCATAGGGCGAAATAATTCCAATCGGAAAGTAATTCCTTATTACGTGTGGTACCACACCCAGAACATTATGAAGGCCTTATATGGCAAATTCATGAAGAGTTGGGCCACTTTGGGGTCTAACGAACCTATAGTTTGCTCTAGGCATAATATTGGTGGCATGGGATGTAATTATAAGTTCAAAAATTTATTTCTTGGTGTATGGTGTGTGATTGAGTATAGGCATCATTCAACACACCAACACTTCAACTATAGCCCTTACCAATTATGGGGTTAGGTTATCAATGGAGCTTGGATTTTGTTAATCCACTAAGTTTGACACTTTGACATAACTGATATGTTTTGGTTATGATTGAACACTTGTCCAAGTGGTTGGAGTTAGTGCCATTGCTAGATCACAATAGTGAGGGAGCTACACATGCATTTTTGGACATAGTGTTTAATAGGTTTGGTGTTCCAGCTAAGGTTCTCATCGACCAAGGTACAAAATTCTGAGGGGATTTCCAAGATTTGTGTGAAAAGGCATTGATAAATCATTGGACTACTTCACAAAATCATCCTAAGGCAAACGGGTTGGCCAAATGAATGGTGCAGACGGTGAAGCGAGGATTGTGGGAACATGGCTTTAAAAAAGGCCACACTCAAGATTGGAACTTGCAGTTGCCATGGTTGGCCATGGGATATAGGTTCAATCAACAAGCCTCATTAACATCTTTTTCACTATATTTTCTGCTATTTGCTCGGGATCCTGAACTACCAACCTCCATTTGCCACAATGTTATGACTATGATTAATTTCAATGATCCTTCAATGTGGATTTTGGCATGTGGCCAACATGTTTTTTTGTTTAGGCATGTGATGCCTATGGCTATGGAGAATATAATAATTACTCGGCACCAAAATATTCTTTGGTATGCCACGATTCATGGAGGAGGTTATCGACCTCAAGTTTGTACGTTCGAACCAAAGGATTATGTTTACCTATAGTAGACAACACCCACCACATTAGATGTGATTGTAGGTTGTGTGATTTTGCGTGTTTGGAAGGTCTTACCTTTTGGAATATTGTTGTTGGAGGGATGAAATGGTTAGACATGGAGGGAACATGTGCATAATTGTGTGCCATGTCATCTTCCCAATGTGGATGGCCAAATTGACCCATCCTTGGCTTTTATACATGTTGATTTATAATGTATGTTATGTGGGCAATCCACAAGAGTTGCCATTATGTTGGTTTGTGACCGGTGTTCAAAAGGATGGCACATGGAATGTTTGACATCGCCCTTGGACTAGGTACCAATTGGCAAATGGTTTTACCCTTAGTGCACCCAATAGACGTGGCTCCCACAATCACATAGTAAGACTAGTTTAAGGTTTTTTCCCATGAATTTTCACCTTTGGCTGAGGATTTGAAGGATTCCATATAGATGACTAACGATGGGCCTCAAATTTGCACCCAGCTTAATGATCTTCTTACCTTGGAACTAAAGGATTCATCCATGGTGGATTGCCTAAGTAATCTTGTAGTGTTATTTAGCACAAGGGGACCTCATCCCCAAATAAGAGGGCAGTTTGGATGTGGTGTACCATTCAAGGTGTTAATGTGTTATGTGTTGTGAGTGTGATGACAACAATAGTTATAGGCATCGATATTAGTGTGCATGACAATTATCAAGAATTTTTGTTTAACTACCCAATTAGGTCGTATTTAGGTTAAATTGGGTTAGTTAGGCTTGAACTAGTTGTAGTGTGAACATGGTTCAAGATATTTGGTTTTGGGATAAAATCCCATGGAGTGTCATTTCAAATCACCAAAATCATCCTAAATCACTTTTGGTGATTTGAGATTTGAAACATAGTTGTTTCATTTTTTTGCAAGTTTTATGTTATGCACGAATTTCTTGTTTATGCAAAGGTTTTTATGTTTTTGGTTTTTCTTTTTATGTTTGGGCTTGGATTCTTATGTGTTTACAAGTGAGTTTTTTCTTGGTTTGGATGTGGTGTACCATTTAGGATGTTAATGTGTTATGTGTTATGAGTGTGATGACAATGATAGTTGTTAGCGCCAATATTGGTGTGCATGACAAAATATTGATGATTTTATATTAAATATTTGACAATATAGGTTTGTTTTATTTGATTTTTAACAAATTATAGCATTTACTTTATACACCTTGGAATATGATGTTAATTTGATATGAACAAGTACTTTAATTTGTGATAATATAAATTGGGAGACATAATAGGTAACTTGAATGCATGATATAAGGGTTTATGGTCTATATGATATGCTTATGTTGATGCAAAATGGCAATTTTTTTGTTAATGTATTTGTCTATATGTGATCTATTTGTGGATCATTGATAGTGATGTTTTTTAAAAAGGTAACTTTGAACTTGTATTTGTTCATGAATTTGTGTAGTGCAGATGATTCAACTATTTTTGTTGACAAGTTTATATTGAAATCTCCAATTATTACAATTATAAAATTTGAAAACATTTTTTATAAAAGGTCTTCTAGAATATAATTAAAATAAGATGTTTACATTTTGGGTGGTTTATATATTGCAATTATATATAACATTTTTCATGTGTTGTTAAAGAATGTGCTAATAAATTTGTTGCAAACTTTTGTAATTGTTGTGGTTTGTGTTAATGATACATTGTTATCATCAGAAGGGTGATTTCATGATTTAATATGTTCATTAGATATCGTTTGGTGATGCTAAGTAATCCACAACCAACGGAACTGATGTGTTCATGAACCAATTGTTGTAGCATCCACTTGCGTTAGTTCATCGATCCAAACCCTTATTTAATGCCATCTAGTCAAAACAATTGGTTGAAAATCTCCCAATGGTGGGACATTCTCCAACATGTATGCACATTATTTCATTTGCATGGTTTACAAATGCTACAACACACAAATAAACCCCCCAAAAAAATCATGATCTAAGGTTTGGAAGTCTCTTTGATTTGTGCCAACCTATGAAAGACTTTGACATGTCCATATTTGAAAGAACTTGACATAGCCATCTTGAAATGACCAAATCAATTAGTGCAATCCTAGCCAAATTCAACACCCCCAACAAGGTAACATTGTTTGGTAAGGCATGTTGATAACCCTATATGGTCAATGTTGACAAGGTTGACAACAAGTTGGGATAACTTTGTTGCAACATCATGACATGTTACATGGAGGCTTGTTTAGCTTCTGGATCCTTTTCCACATAATGGTATCTTTGAACTAAAATGCTAGACTATAGAAGCATGGTTAATCAAAATTAATGCCTCTAAATAATTCAATAAACATATCTCATCCTTGGGAATATCCCATCCTATAACCATGGTATTCAATGGGTTCAAATTGTGAGGCCCATTACCAACATCCACAAAAGTTTATGGGCTTGGTGACAACATAATGTGTTAAGCTTGACAAATAAAATGAGTAGCCAATGTTTGTAAATTGGTCAATGTGTCTTGTGGTGAGCTAAAATCGAATGTGGAAGCTTGAATGAATGGAATCTTCTATGAGATTAACATCGTCAATTCCCCATTTGGGGGTTCATCCTGATCATGGATGTTATCTTCCAATGTTTAAACATGTGTGAAAAGCTTGAAAATCTAATCAACATAATGGATTTGTTGGATTTTATAAATTGCCCCCCAATGAACCTCACCAATAGTGAAGCCTTGTGACTAATTCATGTTTGCCATCTTGGGTGATAGTATACAACTATTCCCAAAAATCAATGGTAACACCAAGGGATACAAAATCGCACGTCCAACCATTATGTCATAGGAACCCACATGTGTAACCATTGTTTGGCCTTCATTGTATTGTCATCTATCGATTTATTAGGATTAACCTGGATCACAATCTCCTATTTGGTTAGCCCTCAAGCCCTTTCCAAACCACCCATTGATGTCAAAATCTAATATGGGCATGCGTCGAAATTGGCATCAATTAATCCAAGACCACCAATAGTAACCTTGCCCAACTTTAGTGGTTAAACACTAGAATCCAACAAAACTTTTTGGGGTCAATAAGAACTTTAAAACTCTCTTTTTATTATGCATTACCACCATTTTAGGAACAACATTGGCCTAATGAATGGTTAACTACATTGGAAGGTCATGAAATTTGGCCATAACCACAAACCAAATTTTTGGGTGAACCTTACACACCTCTATGTGATTAGCCTCAAAAACCTACTGGGGGACTATAGTAAGTACATTAATGTCCTTCGATCTACCCACCACATCTAATGTTCCCCCAATTGGCAATTTCACATAATGTGGCCATTAGACAAAACACAACCATTGATTGAATACCTCAAATTGCTAATGTTTTAACAAAAAACATTAATGTTTGATACACCGCTTTGGCCACCCCTAACAAATTCATGAGTTTTTGGGGTTCATGAATAAAATTAGTGCCCTCCTTGGCACCCCATTAGAAGTCAACGCCCCTAGAGGATTGGAAATGTTGTTTGTTAACATGAATGATTATGGGAGTTGCACTTGGCATTAAATTTCAGGGTGAAAGCACACTATGGTGTAAACGAAAAAACTATCACAAATTTTACAATTTTTGATACTTGTGGAACTTTGATATATCACAATGGATGTTTGGAAATCATTTTGTAAATAAAAATTTCAATTAATGGTGGTTTACATCCCAATATATCATTTTATCATTAAATTGGAACAAATATGAACAAATTAATTAATAATTGGAGTACATTCTCACTTTACAACAACCCTATCATAGTGCTGCGATTGTACAAAAGGATTACGAAGGACTAGATTTAATGGTAGTTTATCCATGAAATTTTGCACATGTGAAAAAACAACCATGAAGAATAATATTTTTCATTAAAATTCTCAATTTCTTTTCAAGTGGTGAAGTTCATATCAGATGTTATAAAAACATTTCTTAATACATTATGATGTTATAATGATGAAAATTTTGATCTTTTAAATTGTAAAATGTTCTTCCATTGAAGATGTAAGTGGACTAATGTTGTTTTTACCATTTCAAATAAAAAGAATGGATTTTCAAAAATAATTTTAAAATGGTAATATGTTGTGTTCTAAATCAATGTTTATAAAATTATCAGTGTATTTTTAAACAATGATACAACTACCAATCAATTGCATATTGATGGGTTTAATAACTTATTTTATGTTTGAAGCTCAAATTAATTACATGTGATCTGTAAAAAAATCAAAGTGAGTGAAATCTTACATGTTACTAATTTTTATACTATATGTAATCCCAATTTTCCCTAAAATTGTTTACACTATAATTTGCTTTCACCTTTCATTACATTGAAGATCTAACATTTCGGTAACACCTCAAGGTTTAAACATTCAAACATTAACCCTTAATATTAGTGTGGTTGTGAAAAACATCTTGACTAAATTGGGAACCCCAAAACAATTTCCATCATCATGGCCTTTTGAAATATCCAATATATCTTCATTTGGGGCCATTAATATTGAAAAAATAATTCCACAAAAATATCCTAAGTTGATATCTAAATAAGAAGATTGGCCATCTTCCTAATCCTTTGCCTTCTTTAACCCAAATGCATTAAATTTCACTTGGGATGCCATGTTTGTAATTAGAACCTCTCACTATGTAAATCTAGCCTCTATGGTGTTGGATTGGCCTTGAACTAGTTTGGTGGTCGACCCTTTGTTGGTTGTAGCTTTCCTGTTTTGGCCCTTCCCATAACCTTGACCCTTACCAGCATTAATGTTTTATGATTGGCCTTTTTAAACTCTAAATGAAATGTGAAGCAATGATCAACATCATGCCCATATTCATTGCAATGGGAACATGGTTCAATGGGGTTAAAGTTGGAAGTTATGGCTTGCAGTGAATTAGGGCAATCTTTTGTATAAGGCTCAACACATCAACACATATCTTTTTTGCTTTGCTCCATCGAATATGATGTGAAACCATTCGATTCATGTTTGGTTCCCTCCTTTTTTAAGGCGTGATTTTATTGGGTTGGCCCCATGGTTCTTGAATTGATAATGCTAGATAATTCCTTGGGTTTTCTTTATTGAAACCAAGGGTGACCACCTTTCCACCACCATGTTCATTTTGATTTGTTTTGATAACTAGAACACATTCACCAAAGTGGGTTATGTAAACTGAAATAACATGGCATCTCGCATTTGATGTTTAAACTCTTGTTTAAGATCCCACACCAAAACAAAATTGTTTAGGCTTTGGTAACACCTTGCATCACTATAATCAATCTATGCATTTATGCATACACTTCTCCTAAACTTTCATGTAACTTACATTGGAAGTTTTGTAAACTTCATAGCTTTTCTATCTAAATGTTTGGTAATTCTTTTGCAATTTTTAGAAAGACCAAATTAAATGTTGACAATAGACCCCAAGTATTAATGAAAGGATCGATACCACCACTCCCAACGGCTACCCCATTTCTAGTGATTCCATAGCCATTGGCACTCTTGCCCCACTGGTTGAGTTACTATTAAAAGTTGTTGAAATCAAACCTAAAGTAGAAGTAGGTGTTGGGACCATATATACTTTGGTGATAGACATTTGTTGGATGAACAATATAATCGTCACTCCTCAATATGAACTTCATGGGCACGCTTGAACTCATGGTAATCATCTACAAACAAACCTTTCCAAATGGTGGAACAAACCTTTCCATGCCATCAAAGGTGTGAATGATTAGGGATTACGCATCTATTTTGTATCACATTAATTGTTAAACATTTTTTTGAAATGAATTACATTTTCAACCCCCAAGATGAAATCATCCAACTTTATGGTGCCAACCACCCCCAAATATCAATGAAACCCCCTGGTGGCCCCATAAATGTCATCAATGTCCCACAACAATGGTGTGGTGATCAAACTTGGAGGTGAACATGTCTGTGAATACGAGGATTCCCCCCAAATGATGATGAAAATGGTGTGGGTGGTTTGAACTACACCCCACACCTAGTAAAACCATTAATGATAGTAACCATGTGCCATGTCCTTGGATCATATGCCCTTTTCATTATGAACCTTAACCTTAATTTGGGTATCCAACTTTAGACTTTTAATAACCAAGGTTTGTTAAACATGTTATGGCTTATACTAAACTTAAAGGGATGTTGAACATGTTGTGGTTTAACCAAACCCTTTAAACCATAATTCCCATAACATAAACATGGAGATGTTGTACATTTATGGTTAAGGCATTTGCACCAACAAAAACATTTCATAAGGCCAATAACATTTAGGAACATTTTAAGCACAACAAGATGGTTTATTGGTCATCAACCCAATCTCATCACAATAGCAAACAATAGGACATCCTAGTGATCAAATCCAAAAATATCCATAACTTTGCATCCCAATATAACTTAACCCTGGTTTAAAACCTAATCAATATGTTTAATCAAACCAAATGTTAAATAGGACCTATTCAATGATCAAGATTAGGTGGTGACCTTTTCCCATGCTTGACCATTAACCACACCAATCACAACCCCCATGCTCATTACAACGATAAAGGCACGTGTGTGAAAACACATAACTATTCAAATATGGTTTAACATTGAATAATAAACATAGACTACTTAGAAGGGTCATCAACCTAAAAATGTGGGTTCAACCCCTAGTCGTAGCCAAATGACACACCCTTTGGTAATTCCTTTATCTATTAAAATCATATAACAATTTGACCGACGTGTTCGTAAACAACAAGTGCAACCCAACAAACACAAGTGGAAATGGACAAATCATATAACACAAATTTTCACTTTTGTGATTTTTGCACAAGAATCACAACAAGAATTCAAATTTTGTATGTTTGTTAATGGCAAAACACTTTTCCACCTATGAGGTATAATAATGGAGACTATAACACAATGTTAATTTGCCAAATTTAGCACAAGAACGATGACCACACACCACCCCATGCCTTGAAAAAGTCTTTAATTTTTTTTGTCACAACATTTTGAAATTTTTCACACGAATAATATTCCTCCTTAAAAATTCGCTAGCATTGGTCACGACACATGATTTCGCCTCTATTCATGTGAGATGTGAATTCCCAAATATTAAATGGAAATTAATTCCAAAATGGAAAATCAGCCTTTGGTTTCCAAAAAAATTGCACATTCGCACACATGTAACCATTCTCTCCAAAAACTTGATGGCACAAAAATCATGACAAATCAACATTATATGCAAGTGTGGTGAATTTTCAAAAAATCCTTCCAAAAATATTTGACGTTAGGTGATGTCATGTTTCACATCACATTTCATGTCACATGATCACGTTGCATTTCATGTCATGATTTTTTTTTCTCATGTCACATACGTCACCTCACATCATGACATGAAGGGATATGATGACATGTTCAACCATGGGTACTAACTTGTTTGAAAATTTTGGCAAAAAAATATTTATTGTCACCAAATCACTATTCGACTATAGGTAAAGTGAAACTAACTTCTAGGGTTGAAAAAACAAACATGATTCTTAGATTGGACCTCCCCAAACCTCCTTATTTCAAGCTTAATCCAAAGGACTCCAAACCTCCAAAATGAGCTGAACTTTTGAGGTCTATGAAAGTCTAATTTTTTTTAAAACACAACGATCATTGTGATGGAATTTAACTTTTCCCATCACTATTTCCTCCTAGTGAATTCCCTCTTTTACTCCTTTTGATGTTGTCATTTGTTGGGCACGTGGAGCTGATTTCAACAGGAAAGTGAAAAAAAATGGGAAAGAAAGAGAGAAGGAAAGAGAAATACACATATAGAAAGAAAGAAAAAGGGGAAGGCCTCTTGTGATAGAAGTAGGGGCCTCTTAATAATGGTTCTTTTTTTTTCTCCTTTCTTTCACATAACAAACTCTAAGGTCTAGGCCTTGTTTGAGCTCAATTCTCAAAAGATTTTTTTTGCCAAAATAAAACCAAAAATGTTTCCCCCATCTGCATATGCTACCCAATTGCAACACAAACAACCAAAAACAACAACAACAACAAAACAACCCATGCCACACAACGTTGAAAACAAAATTTGCTCCACAACATTTGCTAGAACTTGAAAACAACAAAAACAACCCAAAAATTGCCGCACCCAACTCCCATGCAAAACATGAATAAACCAAATGTTAAAAAAAACTAAATCTAGTTGCAACACAACACAAAACTAGACACCAAACTTTTTGATAATTCAAAAGATATGATTCATTTACAATAAACAAGAATCCAAGCCCAAAAAACACAAAGCAAAACTTAACAAAACTAGACCAAACTTTTTTGTGATTCAAAAGATATGATTCACTTGCAATAAACAAGAATCCAAGCCCAAAAAACAAAAACCAAAACCCAACAAAATTGTGCAAAAAAAACTTGCATAACACCAAAAAATTGCAACAACAAAACTTGTGTGTTTTGAAATCCAAATGATTAAAAAAATAAATTGATCACTTAACGTAAGTTAATGTCCCATCAACAAAAATATTCCAAACCTTGTTCACACTTCAACTAATTTAAGATAAAACCCATATGACTAAGCTAAGCGAATTTATCCCTAATTAACTAGGACCTAACCGAGCAACTAAGCTAACACACCTAACACCTTGTCCTCCATTTTGTTGTTGGGCGCTGTCTCAGCTTTGGATGTTGGTCCCCTCTTTGTGTCCCTCCCCTTCTGGATTGGAGTTTTTTCTATATAAATTACTTCTAGTCTCATAATATAATACAAATGCATAGTCAACTAAAATGTTAAACAAGTCATCTATGAGGAGGGCTAGATTTTGAGTATTTTTGCTGAAACTCTGGACTGATTCTGATTCCAAAACAGGTGTAGCCCAATGTGAATCTGGGGATGTTCTCACCATCTGTCCAGGACCAGTGGTGGGAGCCCAAATTGAATGTGAAGGCTTGCCGTTTCTTAGAACCCATCATGGCATTCTAGAGTTTCAAGAGTGAAGAGAGATGTGTGCAGGCCTTTAAATCAGCCCTAGACTGTTGGAGTTAGTTCCAGTAGTTAAGAGAAATGTAGTGACCCTGTTTCTCACCTATCTATAGTCAGTCACTCGTGTTGGGCCTCTGTGCGTGTTAGATGGTTATACAAGAATGCAACGAGCATGAGTGCCTAGGTACTTGGATAAATGAGTGCACCCATGAACATTAAACAACATGGTGTTGATACTACAGTTTGTAAAGGTGGAGAGTTGCCTGAAAAGCTTGGTGTATCATTGTTGTGTACATAAGTAGGTGTTGATTGCATAACCTGGGAAAAGCCTGGAACCAAGCAGTGTTGGGTGGTTTATTGAAAAAAAATTCCCCCTATAATAGAGTTATCTGTAAAGTAACCCTGTCTTCACCCTGTCTTTGGGCCTCCTTTCACCCCCATCCCCTCTTTCAGTGGTATCCACAATACCTTTCTCTGCCTTTTGGCTAAGATCAAGTGGTATTCGCAAAGTAAAGACATTTTAGAAAATCTCAGTATGAAATGCTGAAACTCAGCATTTAATGCAGAAGGTCCAAGACTAATTATAGTAGTTATACAGTTAGGAGCAGTGAAAATATATGCAGCAGCAGTGGACGTACTCAGGAAAAAGGACAGACGAGATGAAACTCAATTCCCACCAAAGTTGATGGTTTTCTGAGTTTCATCCCCCGTTGAATGCTAATTTACTTTTTTGCAGGTTTTTCCAAAATATCACCTTGTGTATGACCAAACTCAGGGTTCTGGTGCTGTGTTTTTCTTGCTTTACGGATAAACCTCATCTCCCGCTCCAGTTTCTAAAAACATTTTGGATTCAAAGAAACCCCCATTTCAGTTTTGAGAGAAAAGAGTCCAGAATCAAAGAAACCTCCAGTTCCAGTTTTTCTCAAAAACCAGTAATGCCAGCAGTTTTATAGAAGGTTTTACTGACTGGTTCTTCTGGTGTAGCAGATTCAACAATTATTTTTGAATATTCAAGTCCAAACAGACACATTTTGGTCGCTATGATGAATGTATGGTCATCACTGGGAGATTACGTTATATGATGTGGTCAAAGAAAATGACATAATCTGCCACCCCAGAGCTTAACCCCTAAACATTAGGGATTCTGAAACCCCAAGTGAAAGCAGACCAAAATAGTCCAACCTGATGTTTAGGGGTCAATTGTCTTTGAAATCATCTGTATTTCTGTATTTAGACAGGGCCTTTTTGCAGTTCAGGAGATTATAGGCAAACTGCTTGCCATCTATGTGTGGTAAATGCTGCAGTAAGCTTGTGCTCAGCACAGAGGTAGCAAGGCCAAGAAAATCAAACTATGGCCCATGCTACCCTAAGCCACAAAAAGCTAACACTAAAACCCTAGATGAGATTTGTTTGCTCCTCCTTACATTATTGCATGGTTTTGACATTCTAGAGTAAGTTTGTTTTATATATAAAATCTCAACACTGAAACCCATTTGACTTGGTTCTCTTGTACTCACTCACCTTGTTTCATGGTTTTGGAGCAAATTCATGAGCTTTCAAATTCAATATCTAAAACCCCCAATGACTTGTTTTGTTCCTCCCTGCATTTTGGCATCGGTTTTGGAGCAAATACAGGTTTCTAATCTCAACACTAAAACCCAAATGATTTTTTTTGGTTTGCTCATACTTGCATTGTTCCATGGTTTTGTAAATATTTGTGAAAATACCTTGTGAATTTTAACTGGGAAGAAAATCACTGGATACATCAGTCAATCAATAGTAGGACTTCCCTTCCTCACCATATCTTTTGCTCATCAGCTTCATGCCAAGAAGCTTGGTTTGGAGTAAATGGAGGTCTTTTTCTGCCAAAAGAATGAACTTGTCTCCTGTTAATATCATGTTGAAATTCCAAACTCCAAACTTTGCTTGTTACAATACAACAGAATATGGTTTTGCCTCCAGCAGTAGGACCTTGTCTTATGACATGTATGAGGTAAGCTTAGTGGTTTCAGCCATTCTAATGTAAAATATGGTTTGACATTAGTGTAATAATATGTGCCAGATAAAAAATGCTACCTGGAATTCTGAAGAGGCAGTCATCTTTGCTGAAATCCATATCTGCATTTTCTTTTTTTATTGCACACAAACATTGCGTTCAAAGCTACCAGCCAAACCCATGTGATCGAAACTCTTTGGCACTCATTGACCGTTGTTATTGGGGACTTAAAAAGGACATCAACGTGGTGAGTAAGGAAGGGTATTCACCATTGTCGTGCAATTCTCTCTCTTTTTTCATAGACAGAACCAAAACGGTAAGGTTGGGTGAAAACTATTTCTTTGATTTTTGGAGAACTTGACCAGTAGTAGTTCTCCAAAAATCAAAGAAACAGTTCTCACCCTTGACCAGTGGAGTTGAAAAATCAAAGAACTGGTTCCATATGTAACTTTGATTCTCAAGAAAATTGTAACAACCTCAGAGACTTTTGTGCTTTGTTAAATGAAGGCACTTACCTGGTGAGAAATTGTGCTCTTGGGGTTTAGGACCGTGTTTCAAAGAACGGTGCAACACTGGTGGTATTCACCCCCAGGCTGCAAAAGCTTCAACATTGGAGGATCATCACACTCACAGGAAGCACTGGAGAAATCTCCTAAGTATATTTGGAGGGTACATATATATCTGTAAATATCCCTCCTAGATAAGATGAGGGATACTGCACCTGCTCCTTAAGAGGCACGGATCTTACAGCTACAAGTAAGTGCAAGAACCCTCCCTCTCTCCTGATCACATGTTTAGACATGTTTGGGTTCATGATGATCTTCACCTCGAGCATTATGATGATTCAAACTTAAAATCTATGGGTAGGGTACATTCCTACAATGCAGGGCCAGATGAACTTGGCTATCACCTCGTCCCCGGCCCCTTGTTTTGAGAATGAGCTCACCATAGGACTTTACCCTACACATTGTGATTGTGAGAGGGTTCCTTACTTAAGCATTAAGGCTAATGTAGGCCATCAACGGACCAGAAGGGGAGTAAGGTTGCATTGGGTCGCCCTTTAAATGGTTGAATGTGGAAGCATTTTGCTATAACTTCCTACACATCAAAATGCCCTCCTCCTCCTGTGTCCTCAAACACATCTGCAGCCACTCAAGATCCGATATATAGTGTGTACTCGTTGTGCCATTGAATCCACATGACAGATCAAAATCTGCAACAACATGAGCACCTGCAATACTGCAGACCCTGCTTCTTCTATGTCCTGCAAATTCCATTCCTGGATTGCCAACTATCAAATTACCATCAAATGGTTCAAATGTTGTCATTACTTACAATGTACATTTCATTTACTTGTTCATGTCTTGTCCTCTTTTCTTGGCCACCCTTTTACTTTGCCTTCTACAAAGATGATTGTACAACAAGGGGTGTGTCACACTGTGGCCTTGCCATTTACATTTTAAAAGTATCTTAAGGCAAAAGAAGAATTATGAAAACTCAAATATTTCACTATACAAAAATTATAATCTTCAAAAAATCTTCCAAAAGAAACCAAAATCTTTCAAGACATTATAACTCTATAATTAATCTCAAGTTTCAACACAAGCCAAAATATCATCTTTCAAAAATCCTCGCATAAAAATCAACCTATTATTACCTAGGGACCAAAATCCCTTAAGCTACTATACTCTAAAATGAATCCAAACATAATATCCTTGCCTTGGTAGGCAAAGCCAATAAAAATCCCAAAGAGGTTATAGATGTTTACCAATTGAGAGCTACTAAGAGTATCTCTAGCAACCATAGTAAAATAATGGACTATACATCAAATTTTGGATGCAGTCAAAACATAACCCACATAGTCAATTCACATATGATATTGTTTGTGTCAAAAGACCTTTAGAAGAACAACGAGTCTAAAGACCTTGCAAAATTAAATGATTGATTATGGTTTAGGGTTTAGGTGAAAAAACCTTAAACCCAAAACCCAATCACAATGATGGGTCATATTAACTATTAATTATCATTGATTGGTGAACGATAGTGATTGGTTTATGTGTAGCATTCAAATGTTTGCTATGTATTATGTTCAATATTTATTGTTTATCAATGGGGGAGGGGCAACATTTAGCACTAAATTTTAATGTGAAAACTAACAATATTGCTTCCAATACAATGCATTATCAAAGTTGTTCTAATATTTAGCTCCTCTTGAATGTGGAGTTTGGACTAATGTTGGATAGGTAAATAAGAACCATTGGTTTTAAGTAATAAGAACCAAATCCAAAGTAGCATTTATTTTTAAAAATGGAAACCAAAATTGGTCTTTATATTTTTGAAGAACTAGATCCAAAACTGAATTCTCATTTTATTTATGTGTGGAATCAAAACTAAACCATGACACATTTTTTTCAAATAACAAGATTTGATCCAACAATTATCTAGTGATTAACGAATAGTTAATTGTTGGATCTTGTTTCAATCAGTAAAATTTGAAATTCAAACATGCTGATTTTCAAATTTGAAATCAAATTTTTTTTGAAGATCCAAAATTGGAACCGAATTTTCAGTTTGATTTTTGTGTGGAACCATACCACTAATTTTGAAACTTCTAATAATTGTATTGAGTACCTTGGCCATCCATAGTTGTTCACACTTCCAATTCGTATGAATGTTAGGTTCCAATCCTTTCCTTTTGGATGGCCTTTAAAGCTCAACCTAAAAATCAAAATGTAAGTCTAAGATGTTAAAACTTTAAAACCCCCAAATCCAGTTTTTTGAAAAAATGCTTCAAATCAGTGTAATGACAAGGTTACCAAATCAAGTTGATTTTTTGAATCAAAATTAGTCATCCCCTATCCCCTCAACCCAATTATTATTTACATCCACACATCTAAACTTGACTTGATTTTTCTTTTGTATTTGCAAGTTCCTTTCAAACTATAATTTTTTTCCTATCATTTAAGGCATCTTATAAATCTATAAATAATTTTTTTTAATTGGACAAATTTGCCGATTTTCCACCTAGGTTGTGACCTGTTGATTTTCATCAAGGAAATCCAAGTGGGAAAACCCTATAATTTCATCAAATTGAAACAAAATCATAGAGTTTAATTACTTCGGCGATTGTGGGGTGCATGAGACAACCATGTCACAAACCAAATGCAAGTATATGTTCAAGTCATCAAACAACTATCGCATTCAAGGTGGGACCACCTTAACACAATTTTGGGGATGACATAATCCTTAAGGAAATAATGGGTAGAATGATTATGTCATTCAAATTCATACAACCAAAAGGGTGACATTATAACTATCCATTTTGAAATTAGACAAAACTTGTATGAAAGGTGGTGGCTTAAGGTTGATGCTTTAAGCATCATTACACATTTGGTCTATTTTCATGAAGCTTACACAAGACACCTTTAAATTTAAGCCTTACATGAATTGTGACAATATCCCTAGTTTTTTTCCTTTCAAAATTGAGGATTCAAGGATTTTTGTTGAAACTTGAAGTGACAAATGGATTGTGCATTGTTTATTAAGAAGCATGTGCAAGTTACAAATTTATTCAATTTTTTCGAAAATCTTGCTTAAGGGATCAAGGTTGGGACTTGGATGTTTCTTTTGCTTCTAACATCATGCATGATGAACAAAACCATGGTCTATCAAGCTTGAACATCCCTCTTGAGCAAACTCCTACAAAGTCACGAGGTAATTTCTTGATTCAAATTCAATGAGTATTTTGGTACAAGTAATAACTTACAAGGTGGTTTTTTCTTTTGGATTTAGTGAATGATGTTTATTACCTTCTACTTTGAATTACACAAGGCATTAGGTTGTTATGATCACTCCTTTGTCTTTTTATTAGTTTAAAAACTTTCAATTTTTCATTTTGTTGTTATGGCACACATATCTTTTACAACTTTCACAAATTACTTCCAAGTGCCTTGCATTGTTGTTTTCTAATCATTGAAAATGAATGGCCTCAATTAATCCCCATTTGTACTTCAAGTTCAAAGTTTTGTTTGGGTCTAATTTTTCTACCCTTTCCTTTGAAATCTCTCCCATTGAAACTTTCCATTTTATGGATGTCAATGGTCCTTCATTAAACATTATTCCATTGTCAAGAAATATTCTAGCTAAATGTGTAATATACTTGGATAAACCACTTAAGTTCCAAAAAATTCCATGAAATCTAATGAATGTATGAACTACAAACTTGGTAGAATTTTTTTGGATTTTTGACAATTGCTTTGGGTAATGGTGCAACCAAAGTTGGGTGGTTATTTGTTTATATGAGGGACCATCATTTTGGTTTTAAAAATAAACTAAAATGGTTTCAATTGCAGGTTTGATTTTGCACCCCAAAAAAGTTCACTTTTAAATCCAATTATGAAAATAAAACCCAATTTCAATTAACTTGGATTAGAATTGGAGGTTAATTAGTTCCCAATTTTAATCTTTTTGTTCAATAATTTTCCAAAAATCTTGTTGTAGTTTTTGATTCCACACATAAATGGAACTAAAAATCTACTTCTAAGTCCAATTCTTCAAAAGCATATATTTTAGTTTCAATTCTAGAACTAATTCTAAAAAAAATTCATTTCAATTTGTTTATTAATAATTGAAACTAAGATCAACAATTTTAGAACCTCCCAAACTAACCAACCACCCAATGCTGGTTGCAACTTTAATTTGAGTGTGATATTAGTTTTCGTGATGGGCGACAAATTATCCTCTTTGAGATGTAAGGAAATTAAAAACTTCTAAACGAATAATATTGGCTCAAACAAGAGGCCAATACATGAAATGCATATGAGAATGTGCAAACACATTCCCACGTCAAGTGGAAATATGTAGGAATTAAAGGAAATCACTCCCATGACTCTCAAGTTGAACTTCCACTTGGGGAATTGGGATGAACTAGGGAATTCCAATGTTTAAAAGGCAATTTGGGGGATCAAATCTCCTTTGAATCAATTGATCTTTAGTTTGTTGGAAAGATCTCAATGCATGTTACAATGTGGTGGGATTTCATTGCTAAAAACACTTAATAGTTCAACAATTATGACCATTTGAAAAGTTGAGACAAAACGTGTCATGTGTTTCAAAGCATTTGTAAATGTCCCATGCACATAAAATGCAATTTGGAAGTGAGAACACATCTTAATTAAGAACTTCATAAAAAAGTTGAAGGATCTCTTTAAAAAATTATTAAATTTAAAAGGACACATGTCCCATTTGGATGCATCATGAAGGAGTTATGGTCATTTGAAGTTTTGGGACATTATTTGTCCTAAATTGGGAAGGGGAATGAGTCATTGGAGTTTTGAAAGATTTTTGTCACCTTGACATACCTATCACAATGACCTACAAATGATATTATATGGATGAGATTGATGATTCATCCCAAGCTTAGGCCATGGTGACTATTGTGAATTTGTTCGACCCATGTGGCTTGTCTATGAACCAACTTGGATCCAAAATGCACTAACGACCTTTGCATTTGGTTTATAATTTGATGTTTATGGTTTCATCTTGAGGAGAGGACTCAATTTTCTAGGTTTTTCAAATGGTATTATGGTTTTAAAACTATTGATTTTCAATTTTGAAATGAAATGCAAATCTAGGGTGCATTTTTTCTGGAAACTAGGGAAATGACACAAATTTTGTGGATTTTTTTTAATTGCTAATTTATGAGTCCTACTATTTTGTGGGATCGCAATTCCATTGTGTGGATTTCTATTCAAGAACATTTAGGGGAATAGTTATAACCCTAGAAGTATAAACTTTCAAATTAGATTTGGTTTGACCCCTTTTACTAACATTTTAGTGGTTGAAAGTCAAATTGTCAATTTGACTCCCATCCATGGGTCTAAATTGTGTGCCATAAATATGTGTTGCAACATCATCCTTTTTTATATTCCTTTACTAGTCATGTCTCATCATGGTACACCTTGAAAATGGATGATGTTGATGGTTCTAAATATGTGGTGGTGGTAAAAGAAATTGACCTATAAAATATTTTATACATTTTGACTATTTGATAATGATGGGGATCAAAAGATAGGACTTTAGTATAGGCTACCACCTTTTTGCCTTGAATGGTACACCTTAAAGGATTTAGATCCCCACTTAATTAGTCATAACTTGTGTTTTAAATTTACAAGCTAAGAATGTGATCCCATTTTAAATATTAAAATTTCAAAACCTTTCCAACCCAATTAAAGTATAATCCAATTTGAATAAGGTTTGATCTTTCAAACCTAATTCCAAAATTATGGAACACCTCGAGACTCCAAATTCACAAAAATGATAATGCATTTAGGATTCTAAAGGACTCCTTCTTACATTCCCACACACTTCCCTTCACAAAAGGGAGTATGTCTGGGTGTTTCCCTTGCCTAAACTTATTTCAGACCATGTTCCCATTTGTTTTGTCTTGGTTTGGGTTGTGACATCAAAACTCACACATAACCTTTCACATCTTGATGCAAAAAGCTAGGAGTGTGTTCAAAGGTCAATTTTTTTTGTAATGCATAATATATTAAAAATTTACTTTGATGCCTTATGTTTGCAAGTGCATAAAATGGAATCAATGGTTGATAGGGATGGCTTGGTGATCTTGATAAGGTGTAAAGGTTGCAATTCCCAATATGTTTAAATTAACCTATAAGTAGATCCCAAAAGTTTGAAATAAATTTTGCACCTCATTAACATCATCAAATTATAAATTTGTAGACTAAATGACTAATCAGGTGCAAAAAAGATAAAAGGAACCAACCTTGAAAAGGAGCCAACTTTGCCACTTTTGATGATTAATTTTTGACTACTTAAAAGAAGTATTGAAAATGCTTGTCAAGATCATGTGGTAGACTATGATTGGTTATAAAAGGTGATGGATTATAAATCCAATTTTTACAATGGCAAAAAAATATTCTTATTTCATCATGACATATTATATTATTATGTAAAGGTGTGGATATATAATATATAATTATGTCATCTAAAAGGCATTTCAAGTCCTTCAAACAATTATAAGAACAATGAAAACACTAATTATTATTTTTCATGAGTGCTTTTAAGTAAAAAATATTTGTTAAATTCACTTCAAAGTATTTTAAATGTTTCCATACTATATTTTAAACATTGTTGTGTAAACACATTAAACATTTGTAAAAATAAAATAAAATAAAATAATGACATCAAAAAAATACATAACACTAAAACATACATGAAAAATCAAACATTGATTGTGCCTCCTATTAATGTAACTACACTTAATTGCAAAGCTTGATCTTGAAAGTTATTTTTGTTTTGTCGAAGGCATGAAGGTCATAAAGTTTTAGTAAAATAATGAGTGTGCATGCACATGCAAAGCATGAATTTTTCTTCACCCAAATTAGTCATGATATTATTTTCTAGAGCTTGTTGTTGATCAAGGTTTAATGGTTTTTTTTTTTAAATGTTCAATTTGTTATCATTTTGCATTACATTGTAAATTCATCACATATATGGACAACATGAGGTTTTTTTTATATTTGTTGTAGGTTAAGCATTATCCAAATAAGCATTGGTATGATAATGCTAGTTGGGGTATGGTCGAACCTTTCTATAATCATGTAAGCTTGCATTGGATAAGGCTAATGTGTTTGTTTTTTGTTGTGATGAAGTTATTTCAATTGACAACTATTCTTAGTTGTCAATTCATGTGTACACATTGTTCAAAATTAAACAATGGTTCACAAGTTGTTATCCCTAGAATGTGTAGTGGATGTATTTAATGCAACCAATTTGGTTAGGTCATTATGCAATCACTTTTCGTCAATGGAAGTTTATCAATTATGCTATCAATTTATTTCCAAAGAAGTGAACTTTTTGGAGATGATGGTGTGTTTAATGCATTTGAAGGCCATTGTGCGTGTGATACTTTCTACATCCAATTTTAATTTGCTCCACCCATGATTTGTGCCCATTGCATGGCACATTAGACAAATCTAAATGTTGAAATTCTTTCCACTTTCCCTTATGGTCAATCACCTAGAGGTGACCATTTTGTCAAATCATAAATAAGTTTTTAGCTTTCCAAAGAGGCATTTGGAATTGGGTAGACTAGGGGAAATCATGGAAACAAAGGATTTGAAGATCTTAAACAATGTTAAGACCCTACTGATGTTTATGTTGAGCCCCTTCAAATGGGCATTGCAAGAGTATCATCCATTAAATTTACTAAATATGGCATTAGACAATCCTATGAACTAAGTTGTCACCTCCAACCTTGAACATCTATTGGTTGATGTTGAGATTTATTTAATCTTGCTTATGTTGTCCTTCTTTTAGGCATGTAATGAAAAACTTAATTAAACTAAATGGGTGTGTGATGTCTTTGTTTTTAATATAGTGTAAGCAATATAGTGATTCATGTAAAATTACATGGAATGTTTGTAGATCTGAAAACTACTTTCAAATTTAATTCATTCCCTTTTTTTTAGTTTTTGGTGAAAGGTACAAGTGAAACAATTTTGATGAAATGGATTATAATTCAATAGTGGCATTAACCATATGACATTTGAAAGAAAAATAATAATAGAAGAAAACATGGATATTTTCAATCAAAACAATGGGTAATTTGTGAAATTTGTTGATTTGATTAGCTAATCATATTGGGCAAGCCAATTTTAATGTGTCAAATTGATCATTGGTGTTATTTATTGTTTTTTTTTGTTTTGTTTTTTGCTTTTTGCTTTTTGGTCTTTTTAACTAGTTAAGTTGGCCAATTTTTATTTTGATTGTTAATCAAAATGAGAACAATTTAAACAAATCATGATGCAAAAATTTAATGAAATAAATAGGAAGTAGATGGATGGGTTTACTACCTACCCACCCACACACCTATGTATATATATGTGTACATTTATACATACATATAATATGCACATAACTATATATATATATGATACGTAATTTATTTCAGTAATAATGATTAATACTTGGTTTCCATAACTAATGTTTTTGCTGGCCAATCAACCACTTCATGACTTTATTACACATTGTGTTAATCACTACTATAAAATGTGGGTGCAATTCATTAGTCCTTGTTCATTAGACCATTGGATTATCTCTTTTCCAACTAATCCTTGTTTACTAAGACCAGTGAATTCATTCAAAATATGATAAAATCACTTGGCATACAAGGACACAATTAATATAATGTATGTATATTGCAAATTATTTTACAAATCCCAATTTTGACAAACCTACTTACTTTTTTACAATGTATCTACTTACTTAGGACCTATTGAACTACTTTCTTACAACCTATCTACCTACCCATACCTATAGGTGTATAGGTATCAATTTCTAAAGTATATCCCATTTGATTACAACCATGTATGTTTTTATTAGAGGTGTCCATTCTATGTTTGATTTAATTAAATGCCACATTTGATCAAGTAATTAAAAATGTCATTTAAATCAATTGGACTAGTCAAAAGAGACATGCCACTTTAGGAAATACGGCCTTTCGTAAAATTGACCAAATTGTTTTTATCAAAATTAATGGGCAATCAAGTTAAATAGTTTGGAAAGTCATGATTTATTGTAATGAAACCAAATTTGGATAAAAGCACAAGATTTTAACATCGAGAATCATGTTATATGTTTTGGGGCATTTTTTCCAAGTTGTGGAAGGTGTGAAGTTCTAATGTTTAAAAGCAACATTTCAATTGTTGAATCACACTTGTGCTTTCACAACATGGAGGGAATAAAGTATTAGATATATTTATCCTCATTGCATTGGTTGGTTGAAATTTTTGATGAATCATTCAAAGCAAGCCCAATTTGGTAATGCCCTCACCTAAAGGCTAAATACACATTGTAAGATCAAAGCCAAGTTTTTTTCTAAAAATATAGTCGTGCTCTAGATGTTAAAAAGGCCATCAATGACGAAGATGGGCAATAGATGACGAAAAATACATATTTTAACCAAAAAGAAATGTGAAGTTCAAAAACATTATGAAAATGCAATTTGGCCATTGTAAGAAAATGAAATGCTTTAAATTGTAAGAAGCCCTTGGATTTATTATTCGTTACATAACATGGATTTCAACTACATTACCAAAAAATTGGGAAGCTTTTACAACTGTTGACAAGTTCTCTAATTTGTAATGTTAAACTTGGGGACTTGAATTCAAGTTTTTGTGGCCTAAACCCAAACTAACACCCTTTTAATGAAATCAACACAAGAATTGGACTATGGTTCATTAGCTTTTTATTAGAATTGAAACTAAAACAAAAACCATGAAAACCAACTTTTGAATAGAAGTTCACATTATTTAAATAGGTAAGTTTAGCTTTTTTGAAAAGTTGGTAAGTAAGCTAAAATTTTTGTGTTGAAATTTTAAAAACAAAAAACGGTGTACAAGGAAAACATATGTTAAAGTTGTTTATTAATGATGGACTAGGGTCCTTACATAAGAATAAAATAATTCTTTAGATCAATGATTGCATTAGTCATGATTATTCCAACTTTATTTTCCATATCTAGGCCTTAAGGGGGTATTATTTCATATCATAACATTTCCCCTAAAGTGACACTCTTAAAATTTGCATAAAATACACATGTTAATATTTACATACATTACTAAAATATTCTAATTTTAATTATCCACAAATGTTTTATCATGTATATAAATGGAATTTGATTTCAATATGTTTAGATTTAGAATGATATTTAGGATTTTTTTATAGTGCAATAGCACTTTGATTGCGTAACATTAAATAGCAATAAGTAATAGTGGGGCATATTGATCCCAAATTCAACACCAATCAACACAACCATGTAATTTTTCTGGCCTCCTTGAAATAGTTGCAATGTATTACTTAAGCTTCTATTGTAGATTGTAAGGTTGTACACATTTATTATTTACTAGCCCAACTTATGGCTCCACCAATTACAATAAATGCATAGCCAAAGTGGAACCTTTTCATCCAAGTCTTTAGCCCAATCAACATCACTATGGTTTGACGATTGTTAAATCTCATTGTTTTATATCTTTGGTGTATGGAATACCATGTTTGATGGTCCTTTTCAAATAACAAAATAATCTTTTAACTTCTAATTGGTGTAATGGTCATGGATTATTCAAGTGTTAACCATATATACTTGTAACAACAAAGGCAATATATGGTTTGTTTGTGGGGGGGTATTATGTGAGGGAACATTTATTTTTCTCACATTGTCATCTATTTTTTAATATTCACATCTTTAAGCCACCCTAAACAAGATTTAAATTTCATGTTTGCATTAAACTTTGGTATCATATATTTGTTTGAGTTTTTAGTTCTAGTTGAAATTACAAGGAATGATGAAGGATTCATAATCTATCCACATACTCATAGGTATATACCAAGCAAACAACCAATCAACATAAATACAATCATAAAGATGGCCTAATGTCAAGTAGTCAAGGAAGAATTCTAGGTAACATTCATTAACTCATTGTGAAACTTTCATAGGTCCTTCATAACACTACTTTCCCCCCTTTTCCCTAAGAGTTGAAATTAGACTCAAAACCTTGGGAATTATAAACCTTTCCAAAATTTGAGTCACAATAAATTAATTGAACCCACTAAAAGCTAATACCTAAATTTCAACACATGTATGTTGTTATTTTTCAAAAAAATTAATACTTGGGATTAATGCATATCTTATATTAATTATATATTGGTTTAGAAAATAAACATTATGCTATCATAGGACCAATTGAATTATAATTTTTACCCAACAACGAATAATGGTAACCTTATTTTTTACACGCATAGTTTTTCAATTTTAAAAGGATTGTGTTCTCCCAAGTGGTTTTGATTTAAACATTATTATCAAATGGGCATTTCGAAATGAACTATTATTAATTACAAATTATTTTGGTGTACTCTATATGCTTGTTTTAGACCATATATGAACTTATGTAATTCACAAATTAGATGATATTTTCCTTTTGGAAACCCTTTTTCATTGGCACATATCAAATTCTTCATCAAGATTACCGTGCAAAAAAAAATTTAACATTCACTTGAACAACATTTAAGTCATAATGGATACCTTATAATGCTAATAACATTCATAATGAAATCATTTTAACCACACAAAAGAAAATGTTTCAAAATCATGTCCTTCTTTATGCAACTTTTGTGAATGTCTATGTTTTATTAGTCATTAATGTTTATATTTATCTTGGACTACATCCATCCATTTATTAACACCTAAACTTTTCATAGCTTCTCCAAATGTTTGGGGAGAATGAATCATTGTGGATGGCAACCAAAACTTTTAAGTAACTTAGTGATTGTTGTAACTTCCATGTGGCTACCCCACTCTATTTGATTGACCAATTCCATTTATCGGGCTTGATGGAGGACTTAAATTTTTATTCATTTCTATGAATCTTTCATCTTCATATTAAAATGAATGGAAGGGTCAATGAGAGGCAATATTTCTTTACTATAACTTTTGTTAAATTTCAACTTGTAAAATATGAATGTGATATTTACAAAGGATTCTTCATGGAAAATATGACCCAAATTTGCTAGATTTCAAAGAAAAATAATTCCAAATCACAAGACTTTTATGATAAGTTTCATTAGGTAGCTAAGAATATATAAGGATTATATTTTTTCTTCTTTCTTATTTAGTATGTAGCCAATTTTGGTTAATTTATTTTTTGGATGATTGCCACTTGGGCTACATAAATAATCTTTAAAAGAAACCATGATGAGAGGTGTGGTTGGTCTTTGGATTGGGTTTATGACTAGAGGTTTAACTTGATTAATGATTAATAGTTGGAATTGATGATTATTGAAGCTTGGCCTTGACTAAAGATTGAAGACTAAATTGTTGGTTTCTGGTTTGACTTTTCTTCCCAATAAATAAAATTAAAAGGGGTTTTTCATCTTAAATTTGAATATATAATTTAATTCCATTGAATACAACATCCCTAATAACTTTGGCAATTTTAGTTGGCATATATGAAATAATCTATAAGCTTTTGGGTCCAAACATGAAACAATGAATCAAAAACCATGTCAAACATGTGAAATAAATTGCATACATATATGCCTATGTGGTGCCACATTAATGGCATGTTAATCATGGTGAGTTGTGCATGATCACTATTATGGAGGTTGTGAAAATCAAATTAAATCATTAAATTCTTCACTTTTGAATAATTGTTTGAACAAAGGATGTTCAAAATTGAACATGTGTTTCACTAAACAACATTATTTTCACAAAAGGCCCTTTGATCTTCATAATTTACAAACTCCTTGACATTCAAAATATAAGAAATATTTGATAACTCGATGTTCCTAAATAAATTGAATTTTAGTGCATGTTTAAAATTTATGAATATTTTCAGAGGTGTAAATGTGGTATAATATGTATGGTGTTTAAAACAAAGTTGTAACTTATGATATTAAAAATTAAACTTTAAAATAATTACCATGTTTTGGTATGATTTAATTGTGATCATGTTTCAAATAATGAAACACAAAAATTAACATAATCTATACATTTTTAGAAATTCATATTTATTCAAAAATGATTAACACAAAACATGTGATATATTGATACAACTATAAATATTTTTTAATAACAAGTTGCAAAAGATTTCATTCAAGAGTTCCTTTACATGAAAAACATTTTTGTGCAAAAGGATTTCAAATGGATAATAATCTATAGTCTAGTGTAAACACATTGGCTCATTATTTTTCGTTTGGAGCATATTGAACATTCATGATATCCTATTAGAATACATCAAGGCTTTCATTTTCTAATTTAGTTTTTTGTTCATCTAGTATGTGCATATCATGTATGTTTCATTGTTAAAGATTTTAAAATGACAAAAAACTCACTAATTATGTCAATTCCATTTTTCTTCAGGTGCCATTTGATGAATTAACTTTGTAGGTAATTAGTTTTGAATATAAGTGGTGGTAGTAATAACTTAGCCCAACACTTTTCAAACACATTAACATATTGCATTATCCAAGCCATGGAACTTTAGGTTTTTATATTAATGGGTTATAGTTTTAAATTTTTTAAAAATCAATACAAAAATAAAATAAAGATTGACACACTTAGTGGCAGCAATTATCAAGTTTGGAAAACCATGATGGAAACATATTTGTTGAAATAACATATGTGGTCCATATGTAGATGGGTTTAAAGCCATACCTACTACTCCAACCAACCAACCTATTGATAAGAAAGATTATAACGGAAATGTGATATAATATTACGTATCAAAGATAATTTACTAGTCAATGTTAAAACCTTTAAAACCTCTTTCAAAGTTTGGGAAAAAAATTGCATCTTATTATAAATATATAAATGTTATTAGCAAAAATATTCTTAAAAATACATTTAAAAAATAAAATTACTCGACAAAAAAAATGTTAAAACCCATGTCAATGAATTCTACAAATTTATGGATGAGCTAGCCATCATTGGCACATTTATAGGTGACAATGATGCAATAAAAAATTGGATCCATGCCCAAATCTTTTGTAGGCATAATAATAATCCAAACATGCAATATTAATACATTAACTGATATAATAAAATTCCAATGACGTAGGAATTGGTTTATGTGGGGTTCTTTGCATGTCACTTCTACATGACATTGTAGTCATATGGTAATCCCTAGACCATTCCAAAATCAATTCACAAATAACTACCTCATTTTCAAGCCTAACTATTTGATAATTACTTCCTTTTCCCATTAACTTTCATAATAATTATCTCCCACCTTTGTTAACAACTTCCTCCATTTTATAACCACCTCATTCCTTTTTCCTATCCACCAACATGTATATAAACAAACAAATTAACATCTGTCTTTTCATGTCCATGAAATGCATATTAATTGAAATGAAATTTGACATTGATATATATATATATATATATATAAGGAAAAAAAAAAGGTTGATGGTTGTTATTAAAGTGCAACAATGCAGAGCTCAAATTGTTATAATAAGAAAAATTAAAGAGACATAATGATGATCATGATGTCTCTTTTTTAACCTTGTATGGAGAAAGAGAAATTAATAGACCACCATTTAAATCTAATTTTAATAAACCCATATACAATAGGCATCGTTCAGTGTTGGCTAGTGGTTCTCATTTTATTTAAAAAATTGCTAATTTTAATTCTTGTAAGAGTTTTGAAGAACTCGTTTGGTTTTTGAACCTTTCTTTTTCAAACTTCCATATTCATCTCAATTTTAAAACTTGCTTTCATAAAAGAAATGTCGATTGTGATTTTTTAACTTATGGAAGTTTGAACCCAAGACCTCCCTTAAAAAAAATTAATATCTTAACCATAGCTATAACTTTTCATGTATTATACCAATGATGATTGTTTTATTTAAAATTCCTTTATCCCATTGGCTATAAAGTTAAAGCCTTTGGCACATGTACATTTTACATTAAAACATTTTCCTATTTTTTTAAAATAAAAAAATCATGCCTATTAGTAAAAACATTCTTTGATAATAAGGTGGTTTTGAGTTCAAATCTCATTGATTAAATAATTTTTTCTAAGCATATTATAATTGTTATACTAGCTTGAAAATCATATTCATGGAACCCAATGGGTCCATTTTAACTTCTTAGGGTATCAAGTTGACATTTTATAACTTTTATATTAGCTTGAGGACTAGACTTGAGGGATCCTTTTCTAACCTCTTCAAGTATGAAGTTGAGGCTCACATGATATTTTGTTGATTTTCATGGAAACAATTATCACCTAAAATGAAAATTTTCATTTTCAATGTGAAAACTAATTTAAGAACCAACTTAAAAACTAACCCCAAGGTGATACTTGCCCAACATCAATATAATCAATTTAGTTTCAACCTTATTTCCAATTTCCTTCATGTTCCAAAAACATAATTAAGTATTTGTTCTTTTGTTCAAAATGGCACGACATCATATTCAAAATTATAGAAAGCATTTGACTAACAAACATACAAATAATTTAATATTTAATGAAACAAAAATACAGGTAACTTACCTATATGTCAAAATTAATGTCATTCACTAATTTTGGTGCTTCACAACACATGATGTCAAACCAAGAATGTTTATCAAATTTCAAAGCAACCGAAGCTAATGCATGAGAAGGGAAGTGGGCCAAAAAAGTGTCCTTGGATTTTAGAGTGTGATAAGATGCAAGGAAATGAGTTCCCCATTATTTCAAGTGGTTTCCCCCTTTGAGAGTTAAAGTCATACAAATGACCCAATTAATTTTTGGGACAAAAGTGTAGATAATAAACCTTGTCCAAATCAAGACTTTTATACCATAAAATAATGTAATAATGCTTGGATATTGATAATAAAAATTTCATTTTTCATTAAAAAATATGAAGTTCAAGTTATGGCAAAAAGAATGACCAAAATCAAATTGGCAATTCAACTTCCAACCATTAAAACCAAAGAAACAAAGGTCAATTGATGTCTAAATGAAACATGCGATATAACAATGGGAAATTCTTTTAAAGGGTTATAATTTATTCCTTGAAGGCTTTTTAATCAAAGTTTTATGTTGGAGTTATGGGCTTGCAACTTTGTAGGACTTTTAACTTGAAAAAATCAACAAATTTCAAAACTCCCATGTTGGAGTCCTCAAAGTTTTTGTCATTTTGATGAGTCTTTGTTGGCAATCACAAAATATATTATAAGGAGTAAAATGATGACTCTTCTCAACTTTGATCTACGACAACTTTTGTACTTGAATTTGTTGCCCATAATTTGTTCATGCACCATTTTGATTACAACTTTCATTAATTGCCTTTTTTCTTAATTTGTGCAAGTTGATTTCACCTTGAATTCATATTTATGAGCTTTTAAAAAAATTATTATGAAATTTTCATCCCCATATTTCTTTTAGGAATTAAAAAATGTGCCTTGAATTTGCATTCTATTTTTTTAAAATCATGAATTGATCTTGATACCACTTTACAAACCTAGAAGTGTGTTGTTATATTTGGATGATATTTTAACTATCCCATTCATGGTTAGCACCCAAACATTAGGGCATACAAATTTGGTCTACTTTTTAGTGTAGTTTCGTGTTTTCCAAACATTTAAGGGCAAAAGGAACATACAAATTATCTTTTGCACCAAAAAAATAATACAAGGAAACATATGTACAAGTTATTGTTTATTAATGACTAATCAAAGTTTTAAATATAAAAATGAGATCATTTTTGAAATCATTGATTATGTTGATCATGATTGTTTTAACTTTACTTTTTATATCTAGGCCCTAGGGGGGCATCATCTCAAGGGGAGTGTAAAAGTACACAATGATACATATGTTCAAGTCATTATTTATTAATGATTGAAAAGGTTTTCATATACGAATAAAAGAACTCTTGAAATCATTGTTTCTATTGGTCATGATTATTTTAATTTTACTTTTCATATCTAGGCCTTAGGGGGGTTGTTATTTCATATCTTAACATATAGAAAAGTAAACCCTAGAACTCCATATGTACCTATCCAATCCCTAATTTTAATTTGTTGGAAAACTTCATACCTATACCATTTCTAATCTTGGGGATTGTGTATTATATACAAGTTGGACTCAATTTTTGAACTAGGCCTAAAGGTTCTTGAATTGGAACAATTGTGTGCCAAAATTGAAATTGTAGGGTTTAAAAATTAAAAAATTTGGGCTCAAACTTGTGTTAGGCGAGTATCATGAAAAGGGCTAGGTACCCAACCAATTTTCAATCTGGCTTGGTTTAGTGAGAGCATTGGATATCACACATTAGGCGGGGGCCTAGTCCTCAAGTTAGGGGACACTTATGCCTAAGTAGGCACTAGAGAATTTAGAGACTTATTAGTAGATAGGCTCCCAAAGGATTGGAACCTGAGACCTTTTAAAGGAATTCAAAATCGTTAGCAACTAGACTACAAGCTTCAATCCACAAGACAATTGTAAAACTTTTTAATTTAATGCTTATACATGTTGATGGTGTTAGCTTTATCATTGGAAGGTATCCTAAGGCAAAAGAGAATTATGATGAAAACTCAAATATTTCACCATGCAAAATGGTAGTCTTCAAAGCAATCCTCTAAAGGAAACCAAAATCCTTCAAGATATTATTATAACTCTATAATAACTAATCTCAAGTTTCAACACAAGCCAAAATATCATCTTTCAAAAGCCCACTTTGCCTCTATTATAGTTTTACCCAAACCCAAAAACATTTGAATCTTCAAACACTTGTCAGGCAAGCTCTCAACCTGGTCTGAACCCTCCCTTTGATGAGGAAAGGATCACACACCGTGGTCCTTCCCTTGGGATTAGAGGAAATCCCCTATCAAATTCAAATTTTTTTGTGTTTTTTGAATGGAACCAGCCTTCTTGTCCTTCAAAGTTCAGAGAGTGGTCCAATCCATCTTTTCTGAATAACAAAATTAGAGATGATTTATCTGGCAAACCCAAAGGGCAATATAAAATAATCCAATAAAGATTTCAACCTGAAGAGCAGTTAAAATCAATTCCTCCAATAAATTAACTAAATAAATAACTGTATATGTATGTATGTATATGTATGTATGTATGTATGTATGTGTATGTGTAGATTCTGTGATGCATCATCATACATGCCAATTTGAAGTAGTGAAATTTTGTGTGCCTAGTTGATTTCTGCAATTTTTGTACAGGGCAAGTCTTTGTTGAATCCTTCCCATTGAAAGATGGTAATCCCATCATCCCTTCAAATTTAAGGGCTGCCTGGAAGCAGCTCTGAGTATTGGAACCCTCCCCTTCGCTTCGGTACACAACTCTCTTTTTGTTTCCTTGCTTCTTTCCCATTTCAGAGAAAGAAATATTTCCATGGGAACCGTGGGAACATACAAAATTTGGGGGCCATCTCCCTTGGGCATAACACCTAGGCTTGCTTCTTCTGTTGTGGGAGATCCCTCAATATACACTTAGAAATAAACACGGAGTTGTTTATGTTGTTTATGTTTGATGGTTGCTCTAAAATGGGGTTGTCTATCATTGAATCTAGAAGTTGTGGAATCTGCCTATTTTGAGCTACTATAGTAGCCACGGAAGCATTTTTGGCCTGATCTTAATTCAATCTCACATAGGGTTTAGGGTTTAGAATATTCTTTTGCGCTTATTAGGTTATACGTAAGTATGAGATACCATTTGCTTGGCTAAATTGCCAAGTTGACTCTTCTTATTTTGTTACTTTGCCAATTTCACATTTCCTATTTGGTCAAGTCTACTTGCTTTGCCAAGTGCACTAGGAAACTCACCCCAAACCCCCCAAAAAAAAAGAAAAAAAAAGAAAAAGAAAAAAAGGGAGGTTTGAAGAGCTCTTTATTAAGTAGCTTTGCAAATTGGGTAGTTTTTCTTTTTTGGGTAGCCAAAAAAGTGAATTCTAGGAGTTGGGTAGCATGTAAAATTTCAAAATTTTGGGCATTTCAAGAATGTCAACTTGGCAAAATAGTGGAGCAAATGGCACTGAAGACTCTTCATACCAAGATAAGCATTTTGAGCTTGTTTGAGGTTTGTGTCTTAATAACTATCTACAAAACCCAACCCCTTTAGTGGGTGGGTTTTAAAAGTTTTTAGCTAACATGAAGACCATGGGGGAATTGCCTTATCTTGTGAGATCACAACTTGATGGTACATGATGTTGGTGAATTGGTTAGCTATTAAAAAAGGGTTGCCATATAGATTGCTTAGGAGATGAAACAACATTAAAGACATTCAAAAGTTCGTTCCAAAATAAAACTTTTTTTTTTGGCAAAAGAAAAAAAAAAGAATTTCAACATTCTTTGATCTAGTGTAAATATTGTATAGAATGAAGTTGAACATAATGAATTAATGTTAAATTCCAATTGAAATTTAACCTATACCTCGATCAACCATATGTTCTTGTAAATGTAAAATTAAACCGAATTTTAGGATAGTTAAATATAGACTTTGATCAAAGAGATGTTCTGACTTCCCCCCAACTTATTCCAATTTGCATCAATCTTGAGATCATTTTAAGTGTTTGTCAGATTTTGGTAAAACAAGGGGTGCGTCACATTGTAGCCTTGCCATTTATGTTAAAAAGTATCTTAAGGCAAAAGAAGAATGATGGAAATTCATATATTTCACCATGCAAAAATATAATCTTCAAAAAAATCCTCAAAAAGAAATTAAAATCTTTCAAGATATCATAACTCTATAACTAATCTCAAGTTTCAAGACGAGCCAAAATATCATCTTTCAAAAATCCTCATATAAAAATAGACCTACTACCTAGGGGCCTATAAAACTCCCTTAAGTTACTATACTCTATAATGAATCTAAACACAATACCCTTGCCTTTGTAGGCAAGGCCAACAAATGTTAAGTTATGATCATCTACACCTACATAGTGAAAATTTAACCTCAGCATGGTAGGTTGTGGATGCATCTTGATGCCTTGGTTAAACTCTTAGGCCCCATTTTAATACATGCATTATAAATTGGTATGACCTTTAAAAGTTTCTCATTGGTAGTTAAATATGAATTCCATTGGCTCTCCACCATAACTTCTACTCGTGTAAAATTGGTTGTCTAGCAATAGGCTTGAGGCCAATAGTCATCACATATAATCTTGTTGCCTCCACAACTCAATTCTATGCCATAATCAGCAACCTCTTGCCAATAGGGCTCTTGTTTCCACTTTTGTGGTTTTGAAAGTTTGGTGATTTTTATCTTTATTTTCATTTTTTTAGCAATTTTTTTTCATATTTACATTGACAAAACGAAAGTATCCAAAAATAATTTGTTGCCACAATGTGAAAATTCGCCCCCAAAAAATGATGCTCGCCACTAACCAATTAGCTAGTCCATAACTATCATCTACTCAAGATGAATTACTTGGTGGACAATTCATCAAAAAATGTTATAATTTCATGGATGCCAATTTAAAATGGACAACAATATTAACCATCAAACATGATTATGAACCAAACATTATTTTTTAATAATGTATATTATTTATCAATTAAAAAACTAAATATTCATAAAACCAAGGATTATTATTTCACCATTCACCCCCCCCCCCCCCTCCCCCACCCCCCCCCCCCCACCCACCCAGCAAAAAAAAAAAAAAAAAAAAAACA